>Ga0058701_10000094_pt1 | contig 70874 bp, 22 predicted proteins | sample AgamicOrMae_FD_97039 | JGI IMG/M metagenome (GOLD analysis project Ga0058701, IMG submission 97039) | Agave microbial communities from Guanajuato, Mexico - Or.Ma.e | ecosystem: Host-associated > Plants > Phyllosphere > Phylloplane/Leaf | place: Guanajuato, Mexico | collected 2012-06-04
CAGTATTGTATGTGAGACCTGAGCAAGTAAAAAGAAACAACAAGAGGTAGCCAGACAGGGATAGCGAATCTTGCTAATCATTTTACATTTTCTTCTCACACTTATGCTATATTTCGATCTAATCAGCACCTTTGATTATCTCATTCACTCATCCACTCATCACAAGAAAAGAAGTCTCCATTGCACGAAGCACCATCGAATTCCATTGTAAATGATATGGCAAGATTCTGACCTGATGAGAATCTTTCTCAAGACCTCTAACATTTATCTCTAGCTATCCAACTGATTTTAAATTACATAAACCTCTAGCAAGATCACACATTACATTATATTTTTAGTACCTACGATAGTCTCCCCAATAGAGCCACCATCTTACCATACTACATCTTCACTAGATAACAATCTAACGCAGTACTAAGTTAATATTCGGTGATTGCCATTATTGTGAGTCAATTCTCCGATTAATCTCCTTTCAAGTAGATGTGTCTGATCTTCGAATAATCCATGTAGATCACCAAAACTTTCAATACTACGAACAGTTCAACTGTATTCGAATCAAGATGGTGAAGATTAGGTTCAATCGATCGTCTAGAGCTAGTATTGATCGAGATGCAACTTCTCTCACTAATGTGCAACCAAAAGGATCCAGGCCTGCAGGCGAGTATAAATCCAATGGAGATTATGGTACGAGGGATTCTGATGCCGCAAACAAAACAGATTCAGATAGCAAAAAACCACCAAGCAAAATATCAGTCAAGGTATCCACAAAGAAAACTAGCAATAGGCGCAAGCATCCAGCATTAAGACTGTTCAACTTTTCATCCTTAACATCCAGCCCCTCGTCATCACACTCGAAGAATACTGAGCACCAGTCCTCTTCTTCATCAACCTCAGCAGCTTCCAATCCTCAAAAAGCTTCAATACTCTCCACTGATTCATCATCAGGATCTACATCGAAAGAGACACGATTAAAGTCAGATGATCGGGTTGAAAAGCGCGAGTCTTCTCGCATGTTTTCATCGATCAGATCTGACACACATCCGACAACGACAATCAAGGGGAACGCAAAAAAACCCGTCATTACAACAAATTCATCCAATAAGCAAGTTATTTCTATGGCCCTTCCACCCTATGAGATTGCGGTCACTGATATCGATGGCCAACCCTACGTAGAGTGCCCACTATGCGTCATATTGGTAGACTACAACACAACGCCCGATTTGAAGACATGTAGTCATCGCACCTGCTTAGACTGTATGCAGCGCTATCTAAAGACTGAGATCAATCACAGTAGACTGAAAATAACTTGTCCCATATGTTCGGAGCCATTGCATCAGCGGGTTATTAGAGAAGTTTTACAAGATGATAAGTTTTATTTTAAGTATGAAAGTTTCATGTTACGTAAGGTTCTGGCCGCTGAGCCAGATGCCCGTTGGTGTCCAGCACCAGATTGCGGTTATGCAGTTTTAGCCACTGGTTGTGCCAGTTGTCCTAGGATTGTTTGTGGTAGGGAAGGCTGTAATACTGAATTTTGTTATCATTGTAAGCAGGAGTGGCACCCAAATCAGACATGCAGCGCGGCTAGCATTCAGCGAAACAAACGAAGTGGTTTCGTGCTCAGTCCACTGAATATTAATGATCTAGTGGTTGCTGATGATACAATTGACTCTGGATCAATTGAACGCGGTGTTACAATGGAGGATGATAACATTATTAAAAGTGATATTACGAAAGAGGGACATTCGAGAGCTAGTCAGCAAGGTAGGGGCGCAACATCAGGATCTGTGAATTCTTCGACTCTCCGAACAGAAGATATCAAGGAGTGTCCCGTATGTTCGAGTAGGATCATCAAAATGAACGATGGCTCATGCAATCACATGACATGTAGTATTTGTGAGACAGATTTTTGTTGGCTATGCATGAAGGAGATTAGTGATCTGCATTATTTCAGTCCTTCCGGATGCACTTTTTGGGGAAAAAAACCTTGGAGCAGGAAGAAAAAGTTATTGTGGCGCCTGGGAATGCTTGTTGGAGCACCGATATGTATTGTATTCATTGCAGGTATAGCTGTTCCCGCCATTGTTATTGGAATACCTGTTTGGGCTGCCCGCAAGTTGCACACTCGCTTGGAGAAGAAAGAATTCAGTAGTTATAGGAAGAATGCAATCATAACTGGCGGTGTGCTGTTATCCTTTATTGTTTCGCCAATCATCTCGGCAATGGCGCTAGCAGTTGGGATTCCGATCCTCTTGGGCTACGTATACGGTGTGGTTCCTCTGAGTTTGTGTAGATCGTCAGGAGGTTGTTTGTCATCGAATTCGAGCGTCGGCGACTTGACTTTCGCTTCGAACCATGCCACTGCTGCTGCCACATCCGTCATGAGCCAGGCTCGAGATCAACTGCAGCGTTCGCAATTGGAAGCAGCTCACCACGAGTTCAAGCGACAGCAATTCAAGTCTGAACAACAGGAGCTTAGATCGCGCGCAAACAAACTGCAACCAAAAAGCTTGTCCACCGGTGACCAAGCAACATCATCATCGGGCCCCTACTCTGCAATCGTTGGTGCTCTGGATACGGGAGCCAATGGGAGGCTAGATCTAGGCAACAGCAATCAAGGTGGCGGCAGTATTGGTGAGCCGTCGATGTATATGTCTAACATATCGCTAGAGACAAATAGCATTGGTAATGTGACAAGCATAGTGGAGCGTTGTAGTAGAAACAGCGCCTGTGGTCCCGCGGCTTGTGAGCTTGGCGCTGGTGGTTGCGAGGATCGAGAGAGTGCCTCAAATGTTGCCTTATCTGGCAGCATATTAAGCCATAAAACTGATGATGCTCAAAGTACCCGTGCCCTAGCTGGCTCAATAGTGAGCAAGGAGTCTTCTGGAGGCTACACATTAATTCCAGCTGAAGTGCACGTGACGACAATTCAGCATCAACAAGACACCAACAACGCCGTGAACACTACCTAGATCAGAGAGTCCTCTTCCATCGGCATCATCACTACCAATCTAGCAACCCTTGGGCAATACACAATTCACAATCTAAACCATAGTGAGATTACTTCGAAACCAGAAAGCAATTTATCAACGAAGACCAACACTACTAAGCCAACAGTCCTGTCTCTCAATTGAGTTAGTTTATTCTGCCCCTCCATCGAAAGCCTATGGAAAATCGAAAAATTAGTTGTTCTCAAGGTTGGTTGGACTAACTCTAGTTGAGAATCTAGTGCAATACTAAGAGTAGATCTCCAATGACTCCAGTCACCCTACTACAAGCCCAAAGTGAACCACCAGCTCCAACTGCATGGATATTTGCAATGACCAGTGAGAGCACTGCTGATTCGTTGGTGTCTATCCAGCGAGACTTCATTGAAAATTGTTGCACATATCTATCAGCGTCCAGGAATGCCAATAGTCACAAGGAAATAGATTGATACAGGCCTCATTGATAGGACTTCCACTACAGCCACGAAGCAAGTAGTAATAGTTTCAACAAACAAATGCCACTGGTTTTAACGACATCATTTCAGTTTGATCAGCACCTGCGAAGCAAGCACGTTGATTGGCCGCCGTGGTTCCTAAAACGATGGATAACCATCAGCGATGTGAATGGGACTCGATCGACGCAAGCAAAGTCAATGCTTGAGCGGATCATGGCAGAGATTTTTCATGGACCCAACTTTTTCTCGGAGTAGCCGGATCATCAATTCGATCGATTAGTTAGATTTTCTCATGTTAAGAGAGAACTGAGTCCCAAATATATTGCCATAACTTCCATGACAATGAACAAACTGAAAAACAACACCAGGCCCGCTGGTCTAGTTGATGCTCTTGTCAACAAACTGTCAAAATGTGTTTCTGAATAGTTGTTCTCTAATATTGCGATACATACCCCTGATTCCGAGGTTTGATTTTATCATCAAGTTCCTAGTGTCTCTACGAGATACTTAGTATACAAGCACGACGACCTATTTGGATTCGAGTGCAGTGGGCGCGTCGCGTAATGCATTCTGTGTATCATGTTTGTTTTTCTGTTTCTGGTGGCACCAATCTCAGAGACATTCGCCTCTGTTTCCAAAGCAGAAAGCCAAATTTCCCAGCGACTTTTTCATACTCTCTTGGAAGCTCAAAGATCCACCGTAAGCCACAGAGACTGAATTGGACCGGAACTCATCCTTTCCGAGTGGGTGAGATCCAGACGGCTGATGGTGTTGCAGCTCTTCTCGCAATTCGGCTGTTGAGCTTCGTCGGCAAAGAAGTGGCCGGAAATGGACACGAACATGAAAAAGACAAGTTTCGCTAATTACTCGTTTCGCTGGCCGGCCAGCAATTCCTGTGGATCATGGTGGCGCAAGACAACCCTCTTTTCTCTTGTTAAAAAGTGCCTGAACTTTTGACCAATGGATTATCTGCGGTGATGACTAGACTATCAGAGAGATCGCGACTCGAGACAGATTGGCAGGCATCTTGGACCAATACAATACATGTATTTCCAGACTTGCAGCCTCAGCAGGAGAATAACTGCCATTCTGGAGTGCATATTCTAGCCTAGTTATCCAATGTTTTATGAAAGACTGACCCACACATTGATGTCCTCCAGCACATCAGTAGGTTAAGAGATCAAAGTATGGAAAAGACTCAAGACTCGAACCAGAGCTAAACTCGGAGTGGCAAAGAGAACATTGAGTTTGCGGTTTCCCACCAGCTCGGCGGTGTGGCACCCACCGAGGAGAAACTGGAGCCGCTTTTGGGCTGCTGCGAAACTGCGGCCGGCCGGCCTTTGCAACTGGTGTGGGTGCGCCCATTTGGTGGAATTCGTTTGTGGAACAAATTTGCAGATTTTGTTGAATCTGGAGCGGCAAAAGTGCAACGATTGAGCATCACTTAGCCTCATTTGTTCGACAAGTAATGTTGGTAGCAGTTCCCCCGAGGCCAGTGGGCCGCCGGAATTCGGCTTGACCACTTCGAGTGTTGTTGTTGTCTTTGAAAGAAAAGGGCGGCCCACAGGCTGACGATTGACGTTTTGGAGGCAAAGAAAGTGGGCCAGTGGGAGAGACTGTTGTCACTGTTGTCTGTGGCGGTTGCGATGGAGAACCCTCAGTGTGTGAGTGATGAAAAAGGTTGCGGCTTTCGAGTGACAGTTTGTCAAGCCAAGAGGCGCCTCTCGGAATCAACTTTTCCTCTCTGAATCTTGAGTCTTTCCCTCTCTCGTGCAGCCTTGGCCCTGTTGCGGTGTGTGCCCATTGCGGCTCGGCGAGGAGGAGCCTCTCCCAGAGGCAGTCTCTCATCGCTCGTCTAATTGCTGAGTGCCGGCGCCAAGCTCGCCGCAACGGTGGACAATGGTGCGCCGTGTTGCTCTGCTCGGTCTCGATTTGGTCGGCCAGCGAGAAGATTATTAGAGAATAGGGTTTCTCCATCTGCAACTGTGGCAGCTCGAGTGTGTTTGTGTGTGATGGGCCGGCTCGCTTGCATGCAAGCTGAGGGCAAAAAAGGGCCAAACTTTGCGCCTTTCCGGGCCAACACAGAGACGAGTCTTGTGTCCAAAGACTGGGATAGGCGAGCTGGAGCGGCGAGAAAAAGAAAAATATGCCACCATGCTAATGATATTTTCAGCGCGCCACCAAACCTCTTGGCGTCCCTGTTCTCCAATTCTCCCTCTCGCTCCCTCTTGCTCCCTCTCGCTCCCTCTCGCTCCCACTTGCTCCCTCCATTCGTCTGTCCATCTGTTTGTCTGTGTGTCACTCCCTGCGGCTGGCCCGCCCGAAGGCTGCAAGCCCCAAGCCCCAAGCACTGGGCCGCAGCTCACCGCTTGGACAGCTAACGACTTTTGGCCGCCAGCCACACTTGTTGATCCCCATTTCAGGGCCACAGAGCCACACGCACACTTGCCTGGCTCGCCTAATGGTCGACTAATGACCGAAGGAAGACAAAGAATTGAGCCCGTTTTGGACGACCAGCGGCGAGCTAGCGGCAGATTGCTGCTGGTGCTTGTAAGGCGCAACAACAAGTGCGAATCGATGCGATCGGGAACGCTTTCGCAGTTCTGCAACACTCCCAGAGGCTAGCTCGAGCCTCTGGAAATTCCAGCCGGCGAGCTAGTGTAACGCTGCTTCAAGCCAGCTTGGCGGCAAAACAATTGGAGCGGATGTTGGTTTTGATAATGCGCCGAGGGGGAGCCAAGGCGCTGGAGAGAGAGAGGAGGAAAAAATTGGAACGTTCCTGTTTCGCTCGCTTTTTTGACATCTTTTTTGCGCCCCTTTTTGCGCCCGAGGCTTCAAGTCTGTTTGCCTGAAACTGAGAACAAACAGACAAACGGATTGACACCTGCACACACAGACAGACAGTCTTGCGGGGCGCGCCTCTGTCGTGCAGGCCGAGTGGCCGACTTGCAGCAGTGTGGCGCACGCCCAAGGGGCTGGAATGCAGGATGAAAATGACAGGCGCGACTCTCACTGGGCCGCTTTCATCTGCTGCACGCTCGCCGCCAGCCAGACGGAGCACATCATTATTAGGATTATTATTTCGTCTAAATGGACGAGAACCCTTCCTCTCCATTTGGCCGCCGGTGTCTGTCTCTGTGGAGTGAGCCTCTGGCCAGTGGCAAGAAGGCCCAGAGTGAGTCTCGAAAGAATTCTAAGGATCTTCGAAAGAGAATAAGAATCTTCTTGCTCGGAGCAGAATGAGGGCCGAGCCAAGATCAAGGTTAATTGTCCACTGGGCAGATTAGAGCAATGCTTTGGACACACGCGCACACAGCACAGTCTCAGCGCCGGCCCAAAAGTCTGGCGTGCATTCGGCTCGCCTTTGCATCAATAAAATTAACGAGCTCTCAGTCTCTCAGTCTCAGTCTCTGTCTCTTTCGGCCCTCCTCTGGCCAACCGTTCGCCTCGCACCTGGCCGCTCGCCAACCCTTTGGGCTCGCCAAACAGGCTAATTATCCTCCTGAAGCAACCCTTTGGGGGGCGTGGCCGGCGGCTGAAAATGTCTTCCATTGGCGAGCCCAAAAGCGAGAGATTGTGAGCGATGCGAGCGCACTGGATGGGGGCAGATTGGGTGCTGCTGGGCTCTGACGGATTGGGCGACTGTGGCCAGTTGGCAGTTGGCGCCAAAGAGAGCCCAAAAGAGTTGCTAAGCCGGCGGGAATCAATTCAATTAGTGCTCATTGGCGAGCTCGCGTGGAGTTGGGCGCGAGTTTGGAATTGGGAGCAGCACTCAGAGGCGACTGTGTCTGGCGCTTGCTTGGGCTGCTCTAGAAGAGAGAGCAGCGGAAAGGGAGCCAAGAAAGGGCGCCTAATGTGTTTGCGAATGGCCACTGGCTGAGTTGCTCGTTGGCGGCCGAGTGGAGTGTGTGTGGCGAGTGGCGAGTGGCAAGTAGGCCGGCCTGGGTTGTAAAGTAGGCGCCCTTCGTAGTGCGGCGAGCTGGAGCTCGAGAGAGAAGGCTGCTCGGCCAATGATGGGGGCAATTAGGGCGACGGATCGATCAAACAGAGATACTTTTGGGCCACTCTTGGGCGGCAATGAAAGGCAGATGATTGGTCCGGCAGAGCGACGGAGGCTGAGGAGCTGTTTTTGGGCGAAGAAATTGAAGAAATTGAAGAAATTGAGGAAATTGCGGAAATTGAAGCGCGCACTTGGCGCTGATTGGGCGGCCGGCGCGCACAGCAAGCGCCGCAGACTGGCACTGGGCCAGCGCGGCAGCGGCACGCAACAAATGCCTCAAGCAGCGACAAGTGTCAGCGCGCACACTTCGCCCATTGGAACTGCAGTAAAGCATTGGAGCCACTCTGATGCACAACACAATGAGCGCCCACCTGTTGCTCGTGCTCCTTGGCACCCTCGTCTTTGGCTCGCTTGTTTCCCCTCCAGCAGTGAAGAAAGAGATCCTCTTTGGTTGTATAAATTCCCCGACTGAGAGGGACTGAGCCCAGAGAGTGTGGTAATAATTGAATTGCGTGCGGGGGAGCCAGAGTGTGTGATGCTGATCCACCAATTGGCGCCCGAGCTCCGCTTTGTGTGGCGCCGAGCCGTTCCAGAGCAGAGGGTCAGAAGTGATATCAGTTTTGGGCCATTTTTCCCAGTGCGCCGTCGCCCCACTTGCTCCACTCCGCAGGCTGCCGCTCGGCCTCGTTGCGCAGTTCCATTGTCTTTGGGCTCTGCTCTCGAGCTTGGGCGAGCTGCAAGTCTGCGGCCCTTAGACGCGGCGGCCGGACGTCGCCGTGCACCAGAAGGGCTGGAGACAGAGGCTGGCGGCAGAGCAGAGGAGGCAGAGGAAGGCCGCTTTTGGCCTTGGGCGAGCCGCACGGAAAGGCGGCCGGACGGCGCTCTTCTCGGGCAAATGCGTGACTCTTCGGGCAAAGCGCGCGCGCCGGTGCTCGACCATCGTGGCGGCGACCATTTCATAATGATAATAATGATAATCATCATCATCATGAAGACATCATGACGATTCGCGGGCGCGCATTTTGGGTCAGCGGGCGGAAGGGCCGCGAGGCTAAGCTGCGGCGACGTGCGCTGCTCTTGCGCAATCGGAGGCGCCCTAGCTCGAGGGACAAGGCAGGAGAGTGCTTCTTCGGGCGGCTCGTCGCGCTCGTTAATGATCCATTGTGCTTGTTTGATCGGCTCTGTTTGCTTTGGGGCGGCGGCCACACAGCGGCAGCCAAGCGCCGAGGACTAGCCGCACACAGTCTCTGGGCGGCCTCGTGTGTCAGGCGCGACGAAATTAGTCGCCAGCCTCAACCCTTCGGGCCCGCACAAGCAGAGGATGCTGCTTGAGCCGAGCTTGGCCAATCGGGGCGCGACATTGTGCGACGGATTTGCGGCCGCACGCAATCAATGGGACTCATACGTCTGTCAAGCTTCCTCCAGGCTGCCTCTTGGATGGAGAAGACTCCATCGGCAGCCCGAGAACACAGTGTTCGGCCACCCCGCGCGGCCAGACAAACAAAAGACTTTTCCTCCCACTGGACGCCGGGCACTTAGGAGCAGCCAGAGAGCGCATCTTGCAGTGGAGGCGGCGCGCATGCGCAGCCGGCGCCCGAAAGTAGCGGGATCATGGCGGCGGCATAGTGGCACAGTGAGAGGGACAGACAGAGGCAGAGGCAGAAGTAGAGGCATGGAGGCACGAGGTTAAGGTCACGCGAACTCTGTTGCGCGGCCGCCGCTTCACTGTTCTGGGGGCGGCGCCTAAGCAGCGGCAGTCTCAGCTAACGGCGAGCTGTGGTTGTGGTTGTGCGCCTTCCAGCAAGCCAGCAAGCCTCCAAGACAGCCTCTGGCCGTGGAAATTCTCCCCGAAGACACACAGAGCTTCTAGCGGGACCTTTCGGGGCTTCCCAGGGCTGCTCCATGGCTGCTCTTTGGCCAAAATCCAGCTCAGAAGCGGCGAACCACTGGCGCATAGTGCCCGTACACTGTCCCAAGCACACTGCCAAGCTAGTGAGCTGCCAGACAGCCAAGCTGGACCAAAAGTGAGAGAGACAGAGAAGGATATCTATGTATTTAAGTGTTATGCAAAGCGAGAGAAATGATGTTGATGATGATTTGAGGAAAGAGTGCCCACACCAGACAGAGACAGACAGACAGAGAGAGAGACACTGAGGCGCAGAGACAACCCATAGAGGCGCTTTCCTTCGCTCGGACTTTTATATAAAATCCACATTCCAAACTCTCGTCTCTTCACTTCCATCGGCAAGCTCGTCGAGTAAGGATCAAAAAGAGTTAGTTATCCAGTGGTTCGACAACTCTCCAAGAGAGAGAGAGAAGAGTTTATTTATTTCCAAGTTGATTTAATTTCCCCTCCTCCAAGTTATTGAAGTTATTCAATGCAGCCAGTTTGGTCGGCAACCAGCAAGAACTAGGCAAGCAACAAGCAAGCGTAGTATTTATTTGATAATATATTTATTCAACAATATTTATCCATATTTATTGTGCACCAATTTGAACCGGAGGATTTCTCTCACTCAATCACTCAAAGCTCAAGACAATGGCCAAGAAGTTAGCCAAAATGCAGAGGTCGCTGGCGCTCAGCGCGGCAGCTGTGGGCCTGCTCGCGCTGGTCGTTCGGGCCGCGGTCGCGCCCGCCCCCGTCGGCAGTGCGGGCCCCGCGTCCGCCGTCCTGGGCCCAAACAAGCAACAGGCCGCCGCCAGCCCTCAGGCCTCCATCCTGCCCACCGGCGCCCAGCTCTTCCAGTCGCCGGCCGCCCTCGCCGCCCTGGCCGCAGCCCACGCGGCCGCCCAGGCGGCCGCGGCCGCGAGTCCGCCCGCCGCCACGCCCACCGCGAGTTCGGGCCCCGCGGCGGGCCAGCAGCAGGCGCAGCAGCCGCTCGCGGTGGCCGCGCCCCCCGCGCCAGCGCCAAGCGTCGCCGTCGGCAACCAGCAGCAACAGACGCCGGCCGGCCTGGCGTCCAACTTGGGCGGCATTTCGGCCCGCGTGGACACCAACGAGCTGCTGAAACAGGCGGTCCAACAGTCCCAACAGTTGTCCTCCCAGCAACAGGCCAGCTTCGCCAACACATACGAACAAGGTAAGTGAGCTTCCGGCTTTTCGGCCCAAAACGGAAGAAGGGCGCCCTCATTTTCTCTCTCTCGCTCTGGCCTTCATTGTCATTGCATGGCTCGGCCACAACCGGCAATTGGCCGCCGGCTCCCTCAGGCTCGTCTTCCGCGAGTGGCGAGAAGCAAGCTGGAGAGTGCAACAAGCTTGTAGACCAAAGCTCCGTTGTCTCGCTCCCACTGGCTCGCTGAGAGCCCTGAGAGTCCGCCAAACACCTTCCTGCTGCAATGCAAACCCGCACAACAACAAAGGACCACCTGCCTCATGCTAATTGGCTAATTAACTAGATGCGACACTGAGATAAGACGGCCAGTGAGCCGCTGGCCGAGTTCACCTTGCGGCATGTCTCAGAGCAGCCTCTTGATGCAATGGGATCGTCTCCCATTGCACGAAGATGGACTGGAGCGAGTGCTCCGTTGGGAAAGGCAGCAGTAGAGGTGCAAGATATCAGATGAAAGGTCAGGCGGTGTTGCTGGTTGTGGTTGCGGCGCTGGGAGTTGCCTGCGGGCTGGCCCAGCCAAATGGACACTAACTGATATTTAAGCGCGAGCCAATTGTGTTTGGCGGGAATTTTGCGCTCTCAAGTGCATGTGTCTGCCTCCATTAGGGCCAGACTGGCGCTTGCGGGAAGAAATAAGCAAAAAAGCAAATGCAGAAACAAATCCCCAGAGACTAACCACAAGAAACCCTCTCTTCTTTGCGGCCCGCGCGCCCTCCACTTAAACGCACACTGTTTTGGGTACGCCCTTGGCGTTCGTACACTTTTGGGTACGCGTACGAACGAAAACAAACACAAAACCAAAACAAAACAACAACAACAACAAAAATACCAAAAACAAACACCGACTCAAAACAAAAAAAACAATCATCCTAACATAACATGAAAACAACAACTCAGAATGCGCCGCCTCAAACGGTTTCATTAGCTTCGAACTGATCACTGGCTATGTGTTGGGTGCGCCAGCCGAATCGATGATCATGCAACCTGGAACCCTGCAGCTGACCGATTGTCTGAATTTGTGCCGCCAAAACAGCTCCTGTTTGGCCATCAATTTCGAGACAGGTCTCTGTGTTTTATTACAAGAATCGGCCGACAAGAATCCACAAGCGCTGCAAAAGTCACAGTTTCCAGTGTTTACAATTTACGCGCATAAAATCTGTTTGCAAGGTAAGCTCTACTCTCTTCCTCTACTCCTCTACTGATCTCCTGCTCCCTTCTGGGCCTGCATCCTTTGCGCCCGCACCTTCCCCAAGGCTCCCTAAGGCTCCCATTCTTTGCGCCTTTCTCCTCCAGGTCCAATTTGATCCAGCTGCACCAATGATTGGCCGCTCCATTGGTGCCGCCGGCCGCCAGTTGGCCAACTTTCCGGCCCAACAAGAGTAAAAGTACGCCCAAGGGACGAGCGCCCATTCTCAGAGCGCAGGATGCGCGCCTTGCTTGCGTGTAATTGCACCTGTTGCCTCATGACGCCGGCCGCCCAAAACTCGGTCTCGGCGGCTTCTCCTCGCGCCCGTCTAGTCTAGCGAGAGAGAGGCTCGTCTATCGGCCATTGGCGGACGCATTTCACTTCCAGACACAGAGAGAAACAATTACTTTTCGGCCTGCATCTCTTGTAGCCGCAGCTCCTCTCTCTCTCCCTCGTCTTGTCGCTTGATTGCCGCCCGCTCCCTCAGGCCGCCTCAATGGCCAGTTGGCGAGCCTGGCAAACATATTCATATCTGTCCGTGTGCGGCCGACAGCTCTGAAGTGCGAGTGCAACAAGTGGCACAGCTGCCCACAAAACAGGCAGCCCTAAGGGATACCGTGATGGCCTGTTGCCGGCTTGTTGGCCGCCGCCGCTTCTCTTGCTCCACATCCAAGGCCCATTCTCTTCGCACGGAACGCGCGCGACACACACTCTCAGCGGCGTCTGTGTGCGTGCCTGGCCGCAGGTTGCCTGTTGCGCGGCCCGCAGCCCGGCACGCCCCTCTGCGGCGTCCCGCGCCTCCCGAACGGAGAGGAGCCACTCTGGGGCCGAACGGAAGACCGCCGGACGCCCGGGAAGCGTCTTAACCGAGTCCGAGGCTCTCGGGGAGATGCAAAATTCGTCAGCCGCCCGCCAAAAGTAACCCCTCGCTCGCAGAGTGTGCGAAAGTCACCCAAAGTCGGCCCAGACCCGCCACTTCGGGCCACCATTTTCCCATTCGCTTCTGCAGTGCGGCGGGTGCGCTCCAGTCGTGCGAGGGGGCGGCACTCGCGCCCGACGCACGCTTGGGAACCGGCGCGAAGGGCCACTTTGTTTCCGTCTGGCCGCGCTCGAGCCCAGCACATTGTAGCGCCTTGTGGCCACCAGGAAAGGGCCACAACACGGTGGCCACTGTGTAGGACTGTGCAGGCCTGTCGAGACGCTGGAGAGAGAGAGAGAGAGAGAGAGCGAGAGACTCTCTGCGGCTGCCAGACGCAAAGGCAAACACGACACAAGCCCGCTCACACGATCCAACTCATTGAGGCCAATTAGACTGGCAGTTGTTGTTTCGGCTGCCGTTGCAATGGGCCGAGTCGTGAGAGGGGCAATTGTTGTTATTTTTGCAGTTCTTGTTGTTGTTGAAAACGGAGAGAAAATCCTCCCTTTCTTCTCGCCTCTCAATCAATTGGGCTCCTTTGTCCTCGACGCACATCCACCACTGGCTTCAGTAGCTCTGGCCACTCGCCGAGGACTAGCCCCGGCGACTTGGGCCGCCGAGGCTGTTCCGGCGCAGAAATGATGAGGCAGCAGCGGGGAAAACAAACTGCCGCTTGGCAGGTGGGCGAGAAAGCAGTAATGAAAGATGAAAATTGCGCCTAATTGAACACAATTAGTGGAGACCATGGCGAGAGGCAGTCATTGTGTGTCTGGCCACTAAATGCGACTGCTCTTTGTTGTGTTCGTCTGGCGAGCGGCAAAAGGTGGCCAAAGATTGCTGGGCTCCCCGATTTCTTTTTGCGTGCAGCCCAACGAGTGAGAGTAAAGGTCCTCCCATTAGGGCTTAGCTTCGGCCCGAGTTGGAATAATTTTTCAATTTTTATCCCGCCAAGCTCGGCCAAAAGTTGCCGCCCGCCGCCAGAGACACACTCTCGTTTGTTTTGCCTCCCCTTGGCCCACCAGACACTTGGCGGCCTCCAATTTTGGCCACTTGTGCGTGTGCGTCTTGCCAAGCAGCGAGCTGGGCCAAAACAATGCCGCAAAGCTAAACTCAGAGCGCCGGCTCATTGTCGACAATGCACTTCTCTCCATTAGTCTGCATTTGACCCAGAAACTGGGCTCGCAGCTCGCCCGCCGCACACAGTCTCAAGTGTAGTCGAGCGTTGGCCACAAGCGCCACTTGTCGAAGCGCTAAACTCGTCAAAAGTGCACCAAGTAAAATTTGCAGCTCACATGGAAAACTCCACTCGAATGGAAGCCCAATGGATGAATGAATGAATGAATGAATGAATGAGTGAGTGAATGAGTGAGCAGAACGAGAAGCTAGAAGAGAGCTTCCATTTTGCAATATTTAGCCAACACTTTGCCACTATTTTCGCTTTTTGATTGACAGAAGAATTTGGGATCAAGCGACTTTTACATATTCATTTCTCCCCACTTGGTCTTGCCAGTGGAGCTTGGCTCTACTGGTAAGACTTGGCGCTAAGACTCGGCGCTTCGATGAAAGGAAACAATTTACACTTTTGCTCAAATTTGCGCCACTCTGCGGCGATTGTGCAGGAAAGATAATTCGGCCAGAGAATAGCACAATTTGGGCTCGAGCATTTCTTTCGCTTTTTCAGCTTTGCAACAAGCACCATTGGTCCAAGTTGGAACCTTTGGACCTTAGGTTGTCTGTGAAAAGTGTGCTCATTCTTCGCGTGCTCCTGCGAGCTTGCCACAAATCTGGCGACCACGATGAAAGAGGCGAAAAAGGGCGAACAAGAACAAGAAGCTATCTAATTAGACTCTTGGCCAATGTTTAGGCAAAAGACTTTTGGCCAAAAGTTTTGTGGCGCTCCTTTTTGGGTCGCGGAGACCCAAAAAGGAGCAAGAAGGCTCGATGAGAGAACGATGATGATGACTTTCAGCCAAGCTCCAGAGAGTCGCAGGTTGGCTTCTTTTTTCTCTCAAGAACAGAGCTCGTAATAAATCAGATCAACAGCTTTCACGGCCAACGAAACGGCAACAACAACAACTACAACAACAACAAGGAGCAGAAGAAGAGGAGAACTGCAACTGCAACAATGGCCGCCCCTCAGAGTGTCTGAGGGGGATTTTGATGTGATTTTGGTGGAAAATGTTGCGCGCTTTTGCGCCAAGCTCGCACTCAATGGGCAAGTGGCCTTTGGCTGTCTCGGCTCATGTCTAACGAGCTGCGGCCGTTAGACATGAGCCAAGGTCGCCCGCTGCTCAACTGGCGCTCAACTGGCGCTGGTACTCTATGGCCACTGGAAGGGCTGCTTGAACGGGCGCTCGAGGCACGCCATTCGGCCATCATTTGGGCTTCAAATTGAAATGGACCAACACTTATACCTAATCTCGTGTGGCCACTCGCCAGTGATCCTCGCCACTGACTGACTTGCGAGCTCCCCTCGGAGGCAACTCTTATATCTCTCGACTCTTCTATCTCTCATTCTCCGGCTCAATTCTCAATTCTCAATTCTCAGCCCTCAGCCTCCAGTTCTCAGTTCTCAATTCCAACTCCTTAGCTCCCAGGGCCGACCTTCCGCCGCTCGCTCGATGGCAAATCAAATCTAACCCGCAAACTATCTCGCACATTACCACCATCATCTCCATTGGCCACCACAGGCGACCGACTGAACAGATGCCACAAGAGCTGGTCCTTCGAGCGCGTCATAGGCTGGGTGTTGAACAACCTGGAGAAGAAGACCATTTTGACCAAGACTCGGCTCGAGTGTCTGCAGGCCTGCTACATGGAGTCCAGTTTCCAGTGCAAGTCCTTCAACTACGACTCGGCCTCTGGCTCGTGCTCGCTCAGCGACATGGACCGCCACTCGCTCCCCTCGGGCGCCCTCAAGCGGCGCCACTACGTCGAGTCCAGTGTGGACACCATCGACTATGGGGAGAACAATTGCGTCCAGGAGGCGCGCGGCATTTGCGACTTCAAGCCGGTGCAGAACAGGATCCTGAAGACGGTGGACTCCATCTACCAGGACATCAAGACTGAGCCAGAGTGCCGCAAACGGTGTCTCCAGGCGTCGTACAGGTGCCACTCGTACGACTTGGGCGACAGTTCGAACCCAGTTTGTCGTACATCGCACCTTGATCGTACATCGCTGCAACAAATACAAGAACCCTACCTGGACATTCAGGGGGCCATCAGCTACGAGCTCGACTCTTGCTACAACGTCACCGTTCAGTGTAGGTCGCGCGAGATGGTTGCCCGCGTGAAGACAAACAAACTGTTCAATGGAAAGATCTACGCAAAGAATGCACCGCTTTCCTGCGTGAACGACATCACCAACTCCATGGACTTCGAGCTGCCCATGGCCTTCAATGACAACTGCGCCATCCAGCGCTCGGCCACCAACGGGCTGTTCTCAAACGAGATCGTTCTCCAACACAACGACATGATAGTCACCAACTCGGACATGGGCCTCAACGTGAAGTGCCAGTACGACTTGCGCAACCAGACGGTCTACAACAACATCAACCTGGACGACTTCATGTCCGGCCGCGAGCCCATCGACATCGCCTCCCAGTCGGCGGTGGTTCGGTCGCCGAACATTTCCATGCAAATCCTGCGCTCCGATGGGAACCCAATCACCCAAGCTCAGGTGGGCGACTCGCTGATGTTGCGCTTCCAGATCACTGACGAGAGGTCGCCCTTCGAGATCTTCGTGCGCGACCTCTATGCAATGGACGGCGCCGGCGGGGCCGAAATAATGCTCATCGACGGCGAGGGCTGTCCCACCGATCCGAGCATCATGGCCGCCATGACCAATGGGCGAGGCAATGGCCAGACGCTGGAGGCCCAATTTGACGCCTTCAAGTTTCCCACCTCAGAGACGGTGGCCTTCCGAGGCCTAGTGACTCCCTGCATTCCGCACTGCGAGCCAGTGCACTGCCAGAACCGCGTGTACGATGGCACCGTGTACGAGGCTGAGTCGTACGGCCGCAGACGCAGACGCCGCAGAAGGTCCATTGGCGCTGGTGGCGCTGGTGGCGCCCCCTCCAGGACGGCCGCCGCAACAGGTGGCTCCTTGCTCAAGCAGCAACAGGCGCCCGACGAGGTGGTGGTGCGCAACTCCATCGAAATTAGGGACAAGTTTTTCCCAGACAACGAGCAGACTGCGGCCCTTGAGCGGACGGAGGCCGGCGAGTCGCAGGCCGCCCTCAGGCCGGCCGGCTTGATGAGCCGCCTGGGCGAGGGCTACCTGAAGGCGGGCGGCCTGATGTTCGTGTTCGGGGCGCTGCTGCTGGCGCAGGCGGCCCTCGTGGTGGGCTGGCTGGCGGCGGGCCGGGGCACCCGACGCCACTCGGCCCAGGAGGCGGCCCAACCCGTCCAGTGGGCCGGCTCGTGCGCCTCGTCCTGCGGCTCGTCGCTGCACGAGGAGCGGCTGGCGGGCGACCGGCTGGCCCAGGCCCACCGGCAGCAGCAGGCCAGACAGCCAGTCAGTCGCCAGTGATGGCTGAAGAACCGCTTTGGGGAGCTCGTGGCGGAAAGGCCGGCAGTCTGCAGACTGTCAGAGATAGACTGCAGGTAGTCTGCAGGTAGTCTGCGCGCGAACTGCAGTCTGCGGGCGCGTGCACTGCGTGGGCGCAGTGCATAAGTCTGCATAAGTCTGCATAAGTCCCGCAGGAAAGCATCGAACGGAGTGTTGCACAGCAGTGAACGCGCGCGAGGATGCGCCACGAGCAGTCGCAGACAGTCTGCGGGGAAAATGCTCTGGATTCTCCGTAGCCCCAAGCATAGCCCTAAGGATGGTCCACAGAAAGCGCGAAGAGGCCCAAGAACACATACACAGAAGGTTTGCAGTGAAGTTGTGCGAATTCGGCACAGACAAGGATTGGACGCTCAGCTGGAGCGAGTATTTATTTGACTAATTAATTATTTTGTACCCGAAGAATCTGGTTAGCTTTAAAGGAAACGGACGAATGGAACTCTTTTTCTGCCCCTTTTTTGCTTTTTCCTTCGTGCACCATTTGTTTGGATGTAACTGCTGATTTTTCTTTTCACTGGAACCCATTTTGGCCCAGTTTTCCTTGTCCACAACCTCCAGCAGCCCTTCTCCATTATTTCACCCGCCTCCTTCCGGCGCGGGAGCGAGCGAAAGTCGTGCGAGAGAGTCCCCCGGGCGAAAAAGGACGCCTGCGGCCAGTTGGGAGCGGCCGATTGTGCGTGTGGCGAGCGCTGGCTGCTTGTGTGTGGCGCCAGAGGCTCGCAACGGGCTTTAATGAAAGTGGGCCCCAAAGAGGGAGGAAGATTGGGAGTGGGAGGAAGCGCGCAGAAGAGGCCCTGTTGCTGTTGGCGGATGCTGCCCACAAGCTGTGCGCGCGGCCAACGGTTTGCGGCCAGCGGGCGCAGCTGGCCTGCGAGCCGGCCAACCAGCCATCAGTTGGCCAGTGGGGCGCAGTGGGACATTAGGCGGGGGCTAAGTGGTGGGCCCAAATCAATGGGGATCTTGCGCGCGCCAGTTGCCTGGCGGCGTGGCGGCCATTGGATGCTGCGAGTGGCCGCAACAACTGGCCCCAAGGGCGCGCTCCAGTGCGCGAAGGAGAGAGCGCGGAGAGGGAAGAGGAGAGCCCAGAGGAGAGCCCAAAAGGAGGAGGAGGAGCAGAAGAGTGCTGGACACAAGACCGATGGGGCCCGAGAGAGTGCGGCCCACTCGGCGGCCCGTTAATGGCGCCGCCGGTTGCTTGGGGCCAGTGTGTGGCGCGCAAACCGGCCAACTGGCCTCGTAAGCGCCGCCGGCTGCAACAGGACCAGTTGGGGCCCAGCCCGGCGGCCATTGGCGTCCGTGGCCGGCGGGCGCGCGTCGGCGGCACCAGTTAGGCGCGCGGCCAGTTTGTTGTGCCGGCGGTGGGGCGCCTGTTGTGCTTTAGTGCGCTCCAGTGGGCCGGCGCTGGTGGCTGCATGTTGTATGTAGTATGCAGTATTCAGTCTGCAGTCTGCAGTCTGCAGTGAATCCTGCGGCTGCAGCGTGCAGCACTGAAGCACAGAAGGCTGCACACTGAGGTTCGCTGTGAGGCTGCACACTGAGGTTCGCAGTGAGGCCGCACCAAAGGACGCGCACTGGATGCTCCCCCGCGGCACGCTGCTGGTGCTCCAAGTGCGCGGCCCTCAAAATGGGCCCCGACGAGACGCAAAGGAATCCCGCTCGGCCCCTCATTTTCGGGAACTTTCTCCCCGGCCAAAGGCGGACGCCAAACGCAAAGGCCCAACCCCCAACTTCCAACTTCCAACGCACACACAGACACACACACACGCACTCACCATTCTCAACCAGATCTCGGCCCCTCTGGTTCCGCGCCCGCCGGCCGGCCCTCAGTCGTGGGCCTGCCCCTCGCGACTGGTTGCCGGCCGGCCGGCCTCTTGCTCGTTGGCTGCACAAGCGGGCCGCCTATGGAATAACGGCGCGCGGCTGCAACAGGGCGCAACGCTCACAACCATCGGCCAGTGGGCTGAGGGCTGCTGAGGGCGCAGCAGTTGTAGCTGTAGTTGGAGTTGTTGTAGTTGTTGCTGCAGTTGTTGTTGTTGTTGTTGTTGTCGTGAAAGTCTTTTGCGTCTGAGGGCCGCAAAATCCGGCCTTTGCTTCACCCTGCTCCTATCCTACTCCTTGGCTGGGGCCCTTCTGCTGGCGGCTGTGCCTGGCCTGCGCTGATAGGCCGCCCGCTATTCTGCTGGTCAGCCGGAGGGATTGGCGCGCAACTTGCGCCGGCCACTGGCGGGCAGCATCGGGCGGCCAGCGGGCGGCCAGTGGGCAGCGTCGGAGGGCCAGAATCAGGCGGCCTCGTGCGCTGATGTCAGTGCTCAGGCTGAGGTTGGGGCCGAGGAAATTCTAAAGAATTTGGCCACAACCAGAATGGGCCCAGAGCGGCCGGGCGGGCCCAAGAGAGCCCAGAGGGCCGGGAGGAAAAGAGAGGATTTTTGCAACATCCATTGGGCGGCGTCGCAGCGCAGCGGATCGCATCGGCTTGGCTTGGCTTGGCTTGGCTCGTGTGCCACAGTGGCCGCTTGTGTTTGGGAGCGCGCGCGGCCCAATGCGCGAGAGTGCGCGCCCGTGTCCAGCGGCACCAAAGCAGCTCGTGCATCCTAACGAGCAATTGAGTCGGCGTTACTCGGCCGGCCGCTTGTTGTTGCCGCTTATGCCGGCCGATGCTGCTGGTGTGGCGCAGCAGCATCAGAGGCAGAGGCAGAAGGAGAGGCAGCAGCAGCACTGGCCCATGGTGATGGCGTTTGCGCGCTCGAGGCTGCCAGACTTTGGGCTTGAGTTACTGCTGCTGCTGCTGCGTGTGCGTGCCTGCGAGAGCCGGCCGGCCGCCGGTTGTGTGCGGCTGTGGTGCGGCGGCGGCGCGCGCGCACACACTGACGCACGGACCAAGCGGCGGAGCGTAAGCAGAGTTACGCTCGCGCACACACACGCGCACACACAAACACACACATAAGAAAAGATCCAGTTATCATCTTCCGCTATCGTCGTTGTTTGGAGGAGAAAGAGCGCGAGTGCGCGCGCGAGCTGCCCCGACGGTCTTCATTGCACCAGCAGCAGAGGCAGCAACAAGCAGGAAAACAACAACGAGAAGAAGAAGAAGAGGAACAGAAGTGGAAGAAGAAGAAGAAGAAGAAGACGAAGAAGAAGAGAACAGACCCACAGACCAGCGGCACACACCAACGCACCAGCAAACGCACGCACAAACACACAGACGCACACACCGACGCATTCTTGTGCAGCAGCACTCAGAGAGGATCGCTCGCTCTGTTTGTCTTCAAATACATATAATAATACATCGTGATAATAATATAATATCTCACACAAAGGCCTTAAGCAACGCAGCTCAATCAAGGCGCAATCAGACAAAATTGGCCCCCACAGCCAAACAGCAGCACCCACTGAGAAGTAGCACCAAAAGCACCAGAAGACCAGCAGCAACCAGACTGCAGCAACCAACGCGCCAAGTCTCACATCTCACACACAGACTATCTCTGACACAACCAAACACCATTGCAGTCCCACACTCACGCACACACTCCCTTTCCCCCTCCTTCTCCTCCTACTCCTTCTCCTTCTTGTTGCATAAGCACGCAACCTTTTTCCCTCAACCATCAGCCAGCGGCAGACTAAAGCAACGCAGTGGCAACCAGAAAAGAACCCAAACAACAACAAGCCACCAAGCAACCACAAGCAAGAAGTCTTCTTCTAGACAAACAACAACAACAACAGCACACTTACCACCGATCAAAATTATCCATGGATCAACCACTTGACTTTAGTGTTAAATCACCTGGCTCCCTGGGGGGCAGTGATCGTGATCTGTGGTCCCGTGATTATTCGCCACAAGATGACAGGCACCATTCATCATTAAATCACCAATTGTTTGCTGCGCACAATCATTCAAGCTCCAGATCAAGCAACAAGTCGCGATCATCTTCAAATGGACACCTAATCAAGGATGAACAATATTATCTAAGACGTGAGAAAAATAATGCCGCAGCTAAGAGGAGCCGTGACGCAAGACGCCAGAAAGAGGAACAAACGAAACAGGAGAATCTTAAGCTAAGGGCAGAGAATGAGAACCTAAGATTCACCGTAAGGACATTGCAGGAGCACGTGCGAAACTGCCCACATACAGACAGCAGCTTCTCGCTTTCGCTAACGTAAGAAGTGCTGAAACAAGTTACCACCTCACACACACACTCTCTCCACTCTTTTTCCTTCTCTCACACACACACACTCACACACATAAGAATATCTCATTCTCGCGCTCTCTTCACATTTGTGTGCGTGCAAGATCACGAACACACACTTTCACACTCGCACAAACTTTCACACACCAACACACACACACACATTACCTCACACACTCATTTACACAACACGAGTTTAATTTATACACACCCATCACCACCGATCTACCTCAAGCAAAGAGAGACACGTTTACAATGATCACTATGTACACCACCACGAGATTAAATTTAAATAAACAATCAGTTAGATTTCTTAGCCAAATGTTAGTCAGAATTGAGCGTGATACTATGGGCGAGGTGCAGGTGCCCAATGAGCGCTTGTACGGGGCCCAGACCCAGAGGTCGAAACAGAATTTTAAAATCGGTGTCCGTGATGAAAGGGATCGATCATGGGGCGGCGAACTGATGCCCAAACAGGTGGTCAAATCGATGGCCATTGTCAAAAAGGCCTGTGCCCAAGTGAACGAAGAGTTGGGATTCCTGAAGGCGGACCACGCCAGGGCCATCGTGCAAGCTGCCGATGAAATCATCAATGAAAATTTGCCCAATGTTCAGGACATTCAGTCGGAGTTTCCACTTGTTATTTGGCAAACAGGCAGTGGGACACAAACTAACATGAATTTAAACGAAGTTATTGCAAATAGGGCAACGGAGATTCTTGGTGGGAAAAGGGGTGAAAAATCACTAATTCATCCAAATGACCATGTGAACAAGTCCCAATCTAGCAACGATACTTTCCCCACTGGCATGCATATTGCGGCGGCTCTTGAAGTTAACCACAGACTATTGCCGGCCTTGACCAAATTTCACGAGGCTCTGAGGAGTAAACAATGCGAATTTGATCATTTGATAAAAATAGGGCGCACTCATTTGCAAGATGCGACTCCTCTAACTTTGGGACAGGAATTCTCCGGCTATGCACAACAAATACGCAACGGAATCTCTAGGATCGAATCTGCCCTGCAACCTCGTATCTATGAACTGGCTCTCGGGGGCACAGCCGTTGGAACGGGACTCAACACCGTGAAGGGCTGGGACTCTAGGGTCGCAAAACAGATAGCCTCAATAACTAATCTGCCCTTCAGGACAGCAACAAACAAATTCGAGGCCCTGGCGGCTCATGATGCATGTCTCGAGTTGAGCGGAGCTCTAAATACTCTGGCTGCAAGTTGTATGAAAATTGCAAACGATATCAGATTATTGGGCAGTGGACCACGTTGCGGTTTGGGAGAGCTATCATTGCCGGAGAATGAGCCAGGCTCATCGATCATGCCAGGCAAGGTGAATCCCACTCAGTGTGAGGCTATGACAATGGTCGCGGCCCAAGTGATGGGCAATCATGTTGCTGTCACTGTTGGCGCGGCCAACGGACACTTCGAGTTGAATGTTTTCAAGCCCATGATCATAGCGAACGTCTTACGCTCAGTCATCTTGCTCGCTGACGCAAGTGTTTCATTCACGGAGAATTGCCTTGAAGGTATTGTGGCCAATGAGAAGAGAATCAATCAGCTACGAGATGAGAGCCTGATGTTAGTTACGGCTCTCAATCCACACATTGGCTATGAGAACGCTGCCAAGATTGCGAAAACAGCGCATAAATCTGGCAAAACATTGAGAGAGACAGCTATTGAACTCGGCCTACTCTCTGGTGAGAAGTTTGATGAGGTTGTTAATCCAAAGAATATGGTTGGTCCAAAGGAGTGATAACAGGGACTTGGATAGACATTAATGAGATTATAAATTTAATTTCTAAGATCCTGACTAATAAGGTTTAACAATAAAAATCACCTTCAATAATGGTACATCATGACCATGTTATCATTTGCTTATCTTCGATCATATCATTTGAGGACTCTTGTGTCTGGCCATTAAGGCTAATGTAACATTGTTTATCTGGGGGCCAAATAATGGATTCATTTGTGACATATATGCACATAACCAGAGTAAATAACAACAGGCTGCCGTGAGCGCCAGACCAACCTGGATGACTCCCTTGTTTGGACCCGCCGGTATGAACAATCTGACGACGAGGCCGATCAGCCCCCAAAATACTGTGAAAAAGATCCAAGTTAAGGCCCCCATGTGTGTAAAAATATCAATATTCCCTAGACTTCCTATTAATTAGAATACTATCCTGTGCTTCAATAAGGCCGGCATAAGATAATAATCATATTGCCAATTTGGCGTATTTATCAAGTTTCCTATCAACAAGCTAACCATAAACTGTGGCGCCAGTCCAATTCAGCTCAAGTACTGATTTTCAGCGCGCGGGCATGTTGTTTATGGGCAAGGCACAGTGACGTTTGCGCGCACTTGGCTCGCGTGCGGACTTGCTTTCCGAGGCCTTGAAGTCTGGCGAGCTGACGCCGGCGGACTGTGGCTAGTCACCGATGACGACTAATTGCTTATGCAAACCGATGACTTAGGTTCGCATTGGAAGGATGAAAAAGTCTTGTAATCTCGATTAGAAGGCCGCCAAAGGCCAGAGTCGAAGACTGTCTAGACTGTGTAAACGGTAGACTTTCTGGTTCACTTCGCGTCCGCTGGGTGTCGCCTCGAGCTCAGTTGTTCTGGTGCAACTCGGGCGGCTTGTTGGGCTGAGGTGCAGGACGCATGCGCCCCAGTGAGAATTTTCGCCAAATTCACTCACCTTATAGGCTCCACTTGCGTTATTGGATGGTGTTGGTCTGGCGGGCAGACAGACGAGTGGGTTTGTTTGTGCATTTGGGAGGAAAAAGTGGCGAACAGTTGGGAGTTTGAAATTTTGAGCGAGTGTGCGAAATATCTCCAAGTGTATTAGATGATGAATCGCCGAGTGGAAGAGTGGCAGCAGGAGAGTTAAGAGGAGAGGAGAGAGTTTGCGGTGAGTTAGGAGAGCATTTGATTATAGCTAGAAATCGAGCCGGACCAGAAAGAGACACCATGTTCCCGCCGTACCAATACCAGGCAGCCGTGGCGGCCCACGCAAGCAACCCGCACCAGCCAAGACTGGCGGCCGCTGCTGCCGCCGCCGCCATCAGCCAGACCCAAAGCCAGTTCAGCCACCAGATGCACCACAACCACTCTCTGAGCCACAACCAGCAACAACAACAACAACAACAGCAGCAGCAGCAACAGCATCAACAACATCAACATCAGCAACAAAATCAGCAGCAGATGCAACTGCAGGCCCAGCAGCTGGCGGGCAACCCGCAGCACCAGTTCCAGCCGCAGAGCACGGGAACAAGTGCAGCGAACGGGGCCGCGCACGCACACCACCACGCCCACCACCAGCTGCACGGGGGCGCGGCCGCGGGCCAGCTGGCCGCGGCTGCAGCGGCGGCGGCCGCAGCCGCAGCGCTAGCGAACAACCAGGCGTCTGCGGGCGCGCAAACAGGCCCGCAGGCGAACGCGAATCGGGCACCGCATCTGCGCCGCAAGAGGCGCATCCTCTTCAGCCAGGCCCAGGTTAACGAACTGGAGCGCTGCTTCAAACAGAGAGCCTACCTGACGGCGCCCGAACGAGAGAGTCTGGCCCACCGCATTCAGCTGACACCTACCCAGGTGAAGATCTGGTTCCAGAACCATCGGTACAAGTGCAAACGGCTCACCAAGGACAACGGCAAGTCCATCGAGCCGTCCAGCAGCCAGAGCGGAAGCGGAAACAGCGCCAGCAGCAACTGCAGCTCGGCCGGCGACTCGGAACGAAGCAGCAGCGCGGCCAGCAGTGCCTGCAACTCGGCGGCCAACCAGCGCGCCGCCCCCAGCCCGCTCAAGTGCCACCCGGCGCTGGTGGGCGTGGTGCACGCCGAGGCCGAGCGCCACGGGCCCCACTCGCACCAGCTGCACCAGCAGCACCTGGTCATGGAGGCGGGCGGCCCGCACCGCGCCTTTTCGGCGGCCGCCGCAGCCGCCGCCGCAGTGGCCGCCTCCAACGGGCAGTCGGGCGCCCACCTGCAGAGCCACGCCCACCCGACGCAGCCGCACCAGGGCCACGCCCACGCGCAGCTCGGCCACGAGACGGCGGGCGGCGCCGGTTCGCTGGCCGCGCACAGCCACCTGTCGCACCACGTGCACCACGCGCACCAGACGTTCGCCAACGGTGCAGACCCGCTGCACCAGCACCCGAGCGCGGCCGCCGCGGCAGCCATGGTGCACCAGCAGCACCAGCAGCACGCGAGCCAGCACCTGCAGCACCACCAGGGCCAGCAGCACCAGGCCCAGTTCGGCGCCGGTGCGCTGGAGGCGAGCAGCGTGTACCAGCAGGCGACCAGTGCCTACCAGCAGCAGCAGCAGCAGCAGCACGCGCAGCACCAGCTGCACCAGCACCAGCAGCAGGTGTCTGGTGCGCACGCGGCCGGTGCGCAGCACTCGCAGTACGCGCTGGCCGCGGCCGCGCACCACCACCACGCGCACCAGTCGTTCGCCGCGGGCGCCTACCACGCCCAGTCGCACGTGGCGTACGCGGCCGGCCCGCAGCCCGCGAATTCGCACGCCGCCCAGTGCGCGGCCTACGTGCACCCGCTGCCACACCCACACCACCACCAGGGCGGCGGGCCGGCCGCCAACGGACTGGCCGGCGCCCACTCGCCCGTGGCTGCCGCCGCCGTGGCAGCCGCCGCCGCCGCCGCAGCCGCCCACCACACGCAAAACCACTACTACCACCAGCACCACCATCAGCAGCAGCAGCACCACCACCACCAGCTCGCCTACCAGCCGGCGGCCAAGCAACAGGAGACGCCCGTGGTGGGCTACCTGGAGGCTGTGCGCGCGGCCGCCGCCCCCGAGGGCGCCCTGTCGCCACCGGAGACAGACTACGAGCGCGGCGCCCCCTTCGCCACCGGTTCCAGTTCGGCGGGGCCGCCCGCCAGCGACGAGAGTGCGCTCGACGCCGCCGGACTCGCCTACCACCACTTGGCCGCGGGCAGTGCAATTGGGTCGGCCGTGGGCGAGTCTGCGGCCAGTCAGACGGCGGCCGGCGAGCAGCAGACGCGCACAAGTGTCGCCGACTAGCCCCGGCCGGAAGGGGCTCTCTTTGGGGCCAAAATGGCGTCCAAATGGGCCCAATTGGGACCAATTGAGACTAGCAGACTCGCCGAAAGAGAGAGAGAGCTCAACACGGAGCAGAAAGCGCACGCGAAACAACAGCCAACCGACGACAAGCTGTGGGCGCCCACGTCCAAAGTGGCCGCCAGCCACTTCCGGCACATTTGGCCCGTCCTGATTGATTGATTGATCGCTGGTTCGCTTTGACACATTGGCCGTGTCGCCTCGTGGTGGTGCCCATTTGTGGCCTCCAAACGAGAGGGCCCAAACGCGCCCTAAGGTCCGCCAGCAGTTTCCTGGCCGGCCGCCAAAACGATAAAACGATGATTCCTGTTCCCTCGTTGGCATTCAAATGTTTATTTTATCATTATTAGTATTATTATCATCAGCCAGTGGCCTGCTTTGCATGCTTGGCCTTCTCTTCGCTTCAGAGTTTGGCCCAAAAGGCGCAGCAACGAGCAATTTGTGCGCCAACTTTGACTGGCTCAATTTGACTGGCTCAATTTGGGCCAGAAAAGAGCCAGTCTGTGTTGTTTTTGCTCTCTTCTTCTTCTCGCAACTATGCACTCTTTTCCTCTAGTTTCAGAGGCTTCATCTCGCGCGAGGACCATCCGCGTGCGTTAGGGACAATTTTTGGCTCCAAATACTGCACGAGCGAGAAGAAAGTCGCCGGCTTTCATTTTTCCATTGGGCGAGAAATGGAAAAATGGAAACAATTTCTCCGAAATCTTTTCGTGGCCAGAAATAGAAAGAGAAAAAGAAGAAGAAAGAGGAAAAGAGTGCCCATTTTGTTGGCCCATTTCCTCCTGGAGACTCGCTCCTTCAGTTCATCTTGCAACTGTCACACAGTTTGTCTGACCTAATAATCTCATTATTTTGCTCCGAGTTGAGTGAAATAACAAGCCAGAAAGAGGGCCGAGATATATTTATACGTTTTCGTTCCGGTGAAGGTTAAATATAACGAGGGGTAAAGTGTAGTTGTTGTTGAATTTAATTGGCCAATTATATTCCCCACCCTTTGGATCTCTTACAAGTTGCGCTTGTGCCAGACTCTAAGGCGCGCTCGCACGCAACTCTGCCGCGTGGGCGCAGCTCTGCAGTGTGACGCGAGTCGCGCGCGGGCGAACTTTTTCAGCCCCCTGCCCTTAGAATGCGTACCAAAGCGCGCGTATAGGCGAGGGCCTAGCCTCTCAGTGCAGCACAGGCCTGCAGCTCTGCCTCCAGCTCTGCCTTCAGCTCGGCCTCACCGGCCGGCGTGGCGCCAAGCCAGTCCAGCTGAGGCCGCGCCTTTGGGCTCCCCTTGACGCTGCCTAGACGAGGCGGGCCAGCAGAGACGTCAGAGGGCGGCCAGAGACGAGGACTGGCCCAGCGAGAGCGACAGTGTGGCCGCCGAAGACTTGGGCTGGAATGGGGAGCTCGATTATGATGATAAACGGGCACTGTGGGCCGAGAGCACGCGAGCCACGTCGGCAAACTTTATTTTGCTCTTGTTTAATGTCAACATGGAACAATGATTGATTTGCAATTGATTGTTCACGCGCCGACGCTTCGGGCCGCCGGCGAGCAAGCGCGGCCCCGAACGGTTGGCAATTTTATCCTCCCCTTCGAGATAGAGACGTGCAGAGAGAGAGCCATAGAGAGACTGAGACAGGCAGCAGAAGCGGAAAGCAGTAGCAGACGTGCATTTGGGGCGCACTATTTGTCCAGCGGTGGACATTTGAATGCGCGCTGGCCACTGTCTACTGGCCGCCTGTTGGTGGCTCTGTTTGTTTGTTTATTTCCTCCGGCCGCTGGCCAACTCTGGCCGGCACACTCGCGCGGGGCTTCCTGCGTCCAGTGGGCCCCAACTGGCCGGACGAACGAGGGGCGCAAACGTCACTCATTTGCCCCTCTCGCTCGCGGACCACTGGCCGTCGTCGCTTCTCACTTGGCGCACCAAATTAGACCACTGCCGCCGCCTTTTGGCCCCCCCGCTCCAGTTGGTCCAGTCGGCGTCATATTGGAAGTGCGTTTTAATTTGCGCGATGCGGGCCGGACGGCGAGCGACGCGGCGCTCACGAGCACGAGCGAGCCGCCGCCTCACTGGTCTGCATCCGGCCGCAAAGTTGGCGCGCGTCTGGAGAGAGCGCAAATCCGCGCGCTGCTCGCCTGCAGGACCAAACAGCCAGTCTGCGGCTTGCGCTGCCTGCTGCTGGCCCAGCAGTGCTGGGCCGGCCGATTGGGCGCGGGCTGCCGACGCTTAGGGCGCGCGCGCTGTGCGACGGCAGCGAACTTTCAGCAGTGAGCGCTGCTGCTCGACGCGCTGCGCTCAGCAGCCTCTGTGTGAAGGGCGGCCCACGTTGCGCGAGACGAGCGGGCGCAAAAACAACAAGTTGCCGTCGGGCGTCAACTTGTGGCCGACGTGCGAAATCTAACGAGCGGCGGCCAATTTTATAGGCGCGCAACTGGGCGCGCTCTCCTAGTTTCGCGCTGGGCCAGGCTGGGCACGACTCGCACAACTGGCACGAGAAAGTGTTCGCGGCCACGAGCGCGAACCGAGCCCTTCCGATCGGCTGCCGCTGGGCGGCCGAGGGGCGCAACTTCGGGCCGGTGCGCCCGATCCGCCGCTCGAGTGTTGGCGGCCAAGTGGCGGCGCCGCGCTGGGTGGCAGCTCGACGGACCGCGAGTCTGACGCTGACACGCGCAACACGGCAGCCTGCAGGCGGCCGAGCTCGCCCGCTCACTGTCGCCGCACCTCCGCCGCCACCGCAACAACAAGCCGACAGCTCAAGTGGGCCCGTCCGATTGGACGGCGGGCGGCCCGGCGGCGACTCGCCCCTCGTGCCTAAGGAGGCGCAAAACCGGCTTCGGGCGGCCCATCGGCCCGGCGTTGTCCCTTTTTTGCTCGCCCAAATTGGCCGCCTATGCTAATGAGCGCCGCCTAACTGTGCGCGTTGCCCTGCACACTGCACAGTGCATACTGCATACTGTAGTGAATACTGCACACTGCACAGTGCATACTGCATACTGTAGTGAATACTGCACACTGCACACCGCAGACTGCATACTGCACTCCGCGCGCTGCCAGCGAACTGTCGCGCACTGCGCGCAAGGCGCGCCTATAACAAGCCGGCCAGATGTGGCTGCTCGTGCGCCCAAATTGGGCCCAACTTCCAACTCCCAGCTTCTGGGCCAACCAGCGGCCCAGATCCAGGCCAGCTCGGCCTCACAGCAACATTGATCGGCCGGCTGTCGATGGTGCGGCCTGTTAAATATTGGCCCGACAGCTCGAGCCGCCTGCTACTGTGTTGCTCGGCGCTCATTTCTCCGCGCCAGCTTCAACCTCCTGCTCTCTCTGTGTGTCTCTCCCAGTCGGCCGCTCGCTGGCTCCTGCCGTGCGCAAAGAGTCCGCCCGGCCAGACCATAGCGACGAGCACGAAAGACGGCCGCTCAAACTAGCCATCAAACTCAAGTGCTCTTGAGAGCCCGCCCGATGCTTCCCATGCGCGCCGCGTGTCATTGAGCTCCTCGTCTTTTTACTTCTTGCCACAACAACAACAACAACACTGGCAGCCCCGACAACGATCCCCCTCGGACTGCCTCATCCCGGCCGTCTGTCCGCGCGGCCCTTTGCCCCGCCCCGGCCAGCTAGGCCGGCGAGCGAGCCCTCCGCGAGGCGCCCCTTTCGGGCGCTGGTCTCGCGCTGCGCACTGCGCGCGGGCGAACGCGGACCCTTTCAAGTGCGCGGGTCGTGCCTGTGTGCCCGAGGAATCCCGAACTGCTCTCTTCCCGCGCGGCTGTTGCCTCCCCCGCGCGCAGCGAACATTCGCGTGCTGCGCGCTCGCTGCCGCCCCCTCCAACTCTTGCCCGTCTTGCGCAATTTGCCACTGGAAGAATTGCCGACAATCCGGCGGGCAAACAAACCACACCGACGGATACTCTCCGATGGCACGCGAGCGGCAGCAACAATTACCACCACTGCATCGGCCTCCAGCCAACATCATGTCCACGCAGCTCATTGTGTGTGGCCACCGGCCACATACAAGCTCCCCCCTTCGCCTAATGCGATTAACTGTCCGCCCGGCCACCGTGGACCCGCCCAGTGGCCAGTCAATTGTCCGCCGCTAATCACTGACGAGATAATCTCTCTCTCTCTCTTTCACTCGCTGCCACACACTCACTTTGACCCCCTAAGCGCTCACGCAACGCGGGCCCACACGCGTGGTTAAAAAAACCTTCTCTCATTCTCCTCAAGTCCAGTCGCCCCACTGGCCAGCAGAGACAGCCCTTCCTGCACAGTGCCCATTTCGCCGCCGTCAGCTAGTCAGCAGACTACTCGCCCGCAAGACAAACTGGCTCCACTCTCTGGCCGAGCTCGCACTTCCCGGGTGGGCGTGGCCGGCCACGCCCACTCAAGTTGGATGGTCAGAGTGCCAGGCGGTCAGAGCGCGCAATCTAGTCCCTTGGGACTGGCCAGAGTTGGTCCAAGACGGCGGGCCGCGCGGTAGGCAAACACACACGAGGAGCACAGTGGTGGCCAAGAAGGTCCGAGCGGGCGATTCACAGTGTTACTCAGCGGCCACTCTTGCCCAAGAGACGCCTCCTGCCAGCAGTGAGCAAACACCGGCGCCAAAAGCACACACTGTTGGCCGCCCCTGCTGCGCGCCCTTATCCTTGAGACGCTGGCCAGCCAAACTAGACCCTCAACCATTTTGCCCAACCATTTCCAAGGAGCTGCAAGATGAAGAATGGCAACTCTCCGCCACAGACGAACACCTTTTCCCTCTGGCGTCTCAGCTCGACTCGGTCGGCCGGTTCTCGTCTGTTTCGCAGTTTTGTCGACTTTTCTCGCGCCACAGGCCAACTGCGGTCGTGCTGTCTCACCAGTTGGCCTTAGGAGAACTCTCAGCAGCCGTTTCGTCTCTATATATGAGCGCTGTGAGCCAGTCCACTGGAGTTCCTTCTAGACCTTAGCTCATGCTCTCAAAGGATGCAGAATTTCCTCCCGCCTTTGTCTAGTCCTTTCTCTCTTGTTTCGTCAATCTCGCTTGCCAGACCCAAAGTGGCTCGCCAATTCGTTTGTAATATTTCGTCTCCCAACTAATATTTCCACCATTATTGCTCCTTGAGCTCGCCGAGAACACAGTGGCCAAACGAGAAAAGGGCAACTGTGTTCAAGACAGGCTCGTGCCTCCATCTCTCGTCTGCTCGATCTCACTCTGCCAGCCCATGCAAGTCGCTCTGTTTGGGCAAACAAGGGCAACCTGTTTGCGTTGGACTCTTGCCTACTGGCAGCTCACAGTGAGCGGCAGCAGCAGCCAAGGACGAGCGATATTCGTGCTCAGTTGTGGCCAATTTGTGTGCTGTGAGCGCGCGAGTTGCGCCGAAGCCGCGCGCACACTTGTCGTCACTGCGCTCGAAAGGGTCCCGCAGGAACGCACCCTAAACTGCACTGCACTGCACACTGCGCCTTCCCTTAGGTCTCGCGCGGCCCTTGAACGCCGCCCAAGCTTGGCTCTGGCGCCGTCTTGCTCCCTCGCCTGCAGACTCTGTTTGTTTGTGCAGTAGTCAAATTGGACGCCGACTTGCAACTGGCGCCGCTCGTCTATGGCGCCGCATGCCAATGATGAAAAACAAACAAAAAACACTGGTCCGCTCCAGCGAGTCGCCGGCCTCGCCTGCCCACCACCACCACCACTACGCCTCTCTGGCCCCGTCGTCGCGCCCGCCAAAGCCAACAGCCTTGACCAGCCGCCGCCGCCAAGCTGCGCCCTATAAGCGTCGTCCAGTGCTCATTTCTACTCGCTATAGGCGCCCACTGGCTCCATGCCGCAACTCAATGCAACTGTCGGGGCGTCAAGCTGGGCGTCAAGCTTGTTGCTGGCTCGTCTGAATCTGAATCTGAATGCACCCAAGATGCCGCTGGGCTGCCAGAGATGGTGAGCAGAGTCCCTCAGTTCAGGCTGGAAAGTCTCTTGAAACAGTGAATGAATGGGCCCATGATGAATGGCTCGCCAACAATTAATCGAGTGCCTTGCTTATCTTGATGAAAGAGATCGACTCGGCCGATGGAAAAGTCGACTTGCGGCTCTATGGCAGTAGATCCCAATCGGAGCTCAATACATGGCCCAATGCAGCACCAGCTTGGTGCAACACTGGCCGGCCAGACTGCACTTGTCGGCGCGCCTCCAGCTGCGCGCGCGGCCGCCCTTTTTCCTACGAACTGCGCTTACCGTTAGCCTGCACTAAGGCCGCATCCCCCCGAGGCGCGCGCCTCCTTAGCATGGGGTCAAATTGGCGCCCACTTGAAGTGTTTCTTGCGGCGCTCTTTTGAGCGGCCACGGCTCAAACTTGCCCCAAGCTCTCGCTGCTATATAAATGGGCTGCCTTAGCTTGTGAGCGGCGCCAATGACAAGCGGACGTCAAAATTAGACCAACTTTGATGAGTCAAGTGCCCCATGTCTCTCCCTCTCTCTCTTTCCTCGCCTCATTGTTCGCCACTCCTCCACTTCTTCATTTCGCCATTTCCCAATCACCTCTCGACACGCCACAATGCGCCGCAACAACAACAGGCTCCCTCTCCAACACCCACCTGTAACTCCACACCACCACCACGGCCTCCAGGTGAGCCAGCCAGAGAATGGCACTATTTTTGGACCATTCTCGCGTCCAAAACAATCAACTTCAGGACCTAAACGGGCGGCCTTTCATTGCTTGCACGCGCATCACAGACTCTCACCAGCAAGCGGCAGTCTCCTGCTAGTCTGGAGCTGTTCCTATTCATTCGCTACAGCCTACAGCTCACAGCCAGTCTGTGAGCACTTCCTCTGCCCGGGGGACTGGCACAACTCTTTCTTGCAAGCCACAGCCTTGCCTCCACGTCCCCCAGACAATCCCTGGCCCGAACCAAATCTCTCCCACAGCAGACCTCTGCCACATTTGCGCGCCAATCTGCCTGGCACCTCCACCAAATTGGTTGTCTCTTTTTTCATCCAGTGGCCGGCCATCATCGTTCTGGTGAAACGATTCAACGCCCAACATGGCCTCAAAACCTTGTCCATGAGCGAAGAAATTTGCTCCAGTTTTGCTCGCTCTCAAACGACGGGAATCATTGTACGTCAGCCAGACAGACGGACTGGCAGAATGCCTCACTTGAGCGCCACACAAAACTGGAAGCGGCCCCACTGGTTTCGGTTGGTGCAGACTACAGGTTCGAGCAGAGCATTGGTGGCGGGCCCGTTTTCGTTGGAGGCAAAAGCATTTGGTACAATTGCAAGATTGGCGCAGGCAGCACACAGTGAACTGGCCCAAGTGAAAGCCCAATATTTGTTCAAGTCCCTCCGGTTTACGGATGCTTCTCTTTGGCGAAAATTGTTTGACGCAGTTCGTCGTCTCTTTTTTCCACAGCCGAGCAGGATTCTCGCGGCCCATTTGGTGTGCCATTTTGGACACCAAACTACTACAGCACATCTCAATTGAACAGGCCCCGAAACGGATGAACAAGATTGCCCGCAGAATCTTGCACGCCACAGATCCCGCCCGGCCAACAAAGCCCACTGACCGACCTTGCTCGCCTTTTGTGGCTGCACGTTTGTTTTGGATGCATTCCAATGGTGAAATTTGTTCGACCAATTGCTTGTCGATCTCAACCACCTCAAGGTAGCGTCTGGGGTACGTAAGAAGAAGCAACAGAGACAAAACGAGAGAGCCAGCCGGTCCGCACCTCTAGGGCTGCTTTCTGTGCTCTCTCAGACGAGTGTTGGTGTGGGGCAGCTGTGCTCACTTGGTGGACCATCTCGACGCTCATACAAATACTAACTCTTGATGCAAGATTTGTGGCAAGTTTCGCTCTTTTTTGATTGGCACTCGTGGCACTACTCGTGATGTTTCACTTGAGCAGTTCCCCTTTGGGGGCAGCCCATAGACCAAGGGAAGATAAGGAGCAACCTGCAGGCTGATTTGCGTGGGCGACCAACACCTTGGATCCAAACACCTTTGGATCGCAATTTGGACTGAGGCAAATTGGTCAGTTATAATTGTTCTCTCACCTTTTGGGGGATCGGCTTGCTACAGTTCGGCAGCTAGCATTTCAGGTCCAAGGGAATACGAGGAATGTTTGCTCCTCAGGGCTCGCGGGCTGAAAATTGAATTCGATTTGAATGGAACACGGGGAATCGAATTAATTCACTACCAAAGCCAAATGAGTCGGTGGTTTTTCAGTTAAACTGCCAACAACACACACAAATAGATGGCAAAAAGTAGAGCTACTCGGAGTCTGCTCCTCGCTGTGCCGCTCCTTTGGGGGCATACTGTCTGCCAGTCTGGTGGCATTTGAAGAATTTGTCACGATATTTAACTTTCATGTTTTCCCAACTAAAGATCCTTATCTCAAGTAGCTGCCAACACGGGCTACCATTCTAATCCAGTTTGACGGCCTGTGGTTCGCTGCGTTCATTTCGTTTGCCTTCCAAATGGGACAGAGTGTTGACCGGGCATATATTTGTGGTGAGATGAGAAGGTGTGAAAATGTGGCATCCTGAATAGGCTGATTGAATGTCCATTGAATGAGTAGGTTTTTGCTTGAGCAAAGAGATGAGAGATGTGCAATATTGAGCGGTGAGAAAAAGCTCACTCAACTAGAGTGGTGATCAATTTGCGGAGTTGTGGGCGAAAAGATTAGAGTATTGATTATTGAGACAAATGAGCAATTTGTGACACTTGGTTTCGACTAGGTTCCTTTCGACTATAATAGTTGATGCCTATTTTTATTTATTTTGTCGTCGTGTGAGGAGTAAAAACGAACGGATAACAAATAGGCCTGTTGGGGCGCGGCCGCAGACTAAGCACGGGGCCAACGAGCGAACGTTCGTTTGTTCGCTCATCGTCCATCGTGCTAACACAGTGGGACGGTTTGTCCTCCGGTTTGTCCACTAGGAGACGACCTTCTGGCAGGCCTAGAATGGGATTTGGTCTAGGCCATCTAGTAGAAGTAGTTGTCCAGCTTGAAGGTCTGCTTTCCGCGTGGGCTAGTGTACGAAATGTACTCGCCTGGCTGGTACTTGGCTCCATAGACGCCCGACCTGTCCTCGTAGGTGGCCTCTGAGGCGCAGCTGGTGGCGCTGCCGGTGTAGTAGTTGGTCTTGTTGATGGTGTTGCTGTTGTAGTAGTAGCACTTGTTGGTTGGAATGATGGTTCCAAGGTTGATCTTGGCCTTAGTGGCGTAGACCTGGCCCTCCTCGGGCGACTTGAGGCGCGAGTCGAAGACGATGGTGTCAGTTTGGTCATCGTAACGGACAAAGGTCTCCTGGAGTTTGTTGTCCTCGGGACTCTTGCAGACGAGACGAGCCTCCTTGTTTGCGCAGTCGTACATGCCGCTGACGATGTACTCCTTTGGCTCGTACACCACAGCCTCGAAGGTGCTGATGTGGGCCTCGTGGGCACCGGCGTACTTGCGCGAAGTGCGTCTAGCAAACAGGTGCTCTGGCTCCTCGAAGACGAGGGCCGAGATTTTGCCCACAATCTTGAACAGTGGTCTCGATTGGCCAATGGTGGCACTGGATTCTAGAGTGTAGAAGTTGTCTGAGGTGCGCACCAAGCGAGTGTTGTGCTTGATTGGCTGTCCCTCCTTGTTTTCCACCTGGAGAGCGAGCTCGGCGCTCTTGCGCACCAAGTCGATGGCGCACTGGCCCTCAACGCGGTCTCCGTTGATCTTGGCGTAGGCCTTGCCTTGTTGCTCGTTCCACTCGCCCTCAATGACGACGGTTTGGCGCGAGCCAAGCTTGGTCTGCGACTTGAGCTTGAAGATGGCCTCCACGAGGCTGACGAAGAGTTCGGTGTCGTGCTCGAAGCGGGCCGAGTCGAACTGGCGAGCAAGCTCCTGGATGGGCTCACACTCGCGAATGGTCTCGGGGGCCTTGCGCAACAATTTGGCCAACTGGACGCGCTGGTCCTTGTTGTCGGCGTGGAACTTGATCACCTTGCGCGCCTTAGTGCCGGCGAGCTCGGCGGTGAGCTTGACGTTGACAATTGGGCTGGTGAGCTGGCAGTGCATGTTGTCCACGTCGCTTGTGTCGGCGCGCACAACCACTGGGCCGTACTTGGTCTCGGTCTTCAGGACGAGCTCGTCAACCATTGGCATGGAGCTCTTGTAGGGGCCCCTCATGGAACCGAGCACAGTCTCTGGATAGAAGTCGTAGCTGGTCGAGTGTTCGAAGTCGTTCCTGTTGTCCTTGTAGTAGATTGCGGCGCGTTTCTGGCGCAAACCAGAGTACTTCTGGCTCTCGATGGGCAACTCGTCGTAGTCGAAGGAGGCGATGCGACCGTATTTGTCGTTGTAGTTAAGCTTGATTGGTTGCTTGAGCAACTTGTAGGCGAGCGAGCTGGTGTCAATGGGGCGCTCGAGCATTGGGTGCTCGCAGTGGACAAAGACTGGCTCCTGGTTCTCGGTGGCAAGGCCGCCAACGAAGGGCCTGGTGGCAGCGCTGAAGTCGTACACGGCGTCCTGGTTGCGTTGGTTGTACAGCTTGGACTGCAGTTTGTAGTAGCGCTCGGTGGGCTTCACCTGCAGGTAGGAGCTGTGCATCATGTCCTCTGGCATGTGGATGTCCAATTTGGCCGAGCCAAGCTGGGGCTTGTAGTCAAAGTCGAGCTTGTAGATGGGAGTCTGTTGCTCGTTTTGTGTGTACGAGTTGAATCGTGCGCCAGTGTGCTTGAGGTACTCCAATGGAGCGTAGCGTGCGAAGTAGCGGCCGTACGACGACGACTGTTCGTCGAGCACGCTGCGACGGTGGCGCCGCCCCTCGACCAAGTCCAGAGGCTCGTCCCACTCGAAGCTGGTCTCGTGCATCCACTGCTTTTGGGGCCCTTGGGCGCGCAATTCAAACTTGTTGGCATAGATGTGCTCCTCCTGGTCGTTGTAGTAGTCCTTTCCACTAGTGTGTCCACCAGTTCCAATGGTCATTGGTGAGCGCTTTTGGGCGTGCTTGCGCCACTTGTGCTCCCAGCTGGCCTTGCCGTGTTTGTCGCTCTCAAAGTCGACCTTGGCCCCGTTCTTGGCGTCGCGCTCAGTTTGGGCGCGCAACTCGTGCTTCCTGCCCTTGGCATCAACGTGCTTCATCCAAGCCTTGTGGCCCTGGTCCTTCTTGTAGCGCCACTCGCTCTCGTGCTCCTTGAAGGCGGCGCGTGGGTGACGGCCGAGCGCAGTGAAGCGCGCGTACGACTCCTGCTCCTCCTGCTGGCTCCTTGGGCTGGCCTCGAAGTTGGCCTCAAAGAGGGCCGAGTCGAGGCTGACGGTCATTGGGCGCTCGGCGGAGAAGTCGCCCCTGAACTTGAGTGGCTGGTAGTGCGAGGGCTCGATGGGCGAGCGGTCAAAGTCGAAGGCAAAGGCCTTGCTCTTTGGCTGGTAGTCGAACGAGTGCTGGTGCACCTGCTCGTTGTCGGCGTACTGGAAGAGAGCTCGGCGAGCTTGTTGCTCGAGCTGCTTGCGTGCCAGAGGCGAGCTCATGGCCGCGCGCAACATCCACAACTTGCCCGACTGGCCCAGCTGTTTGGCGAGCTCGCCTCCGGTTTGCTTTTGCTCAAACAGGAAGTTGGCCAGCGACGAGTGTTTGCCGCTCGAGTAGATTGGCTCCTGGTTGTTGATTGAGCGCTTTGAGCGCAGAGCGTAGGCGCCAAACTTGGTTGCCTGCTCGATGGGATCGAATTCAACGTCAGCTCTGTAGACTGGCGACTGGAAGCGCAAGTAGGAGGCCTCCTTGTCCCAGTTGGCCGCGTTCAGAGCTGAGTCCATCCAGTAGGCCTGGTTCGATTGCAGGTCCTTGAGTTGTTGGCGGAACTTGAGGTTGGTTGAGCCAAAGGTTGGCACGAACCAGTTGGAGGTTCTGCGTGCGGCCGAGTAGAATGGGCGGCTGATGGTCTCGAAGGAGAACTCGGCCTGGGAGACGAAGCGGCCACTCTTCAGGGCCACGGACGAGCGTCTGCCTGACTCAAACTTCACATCGGCAGCCATTGAAAGACGCTTGGGGGCGCACTCGAGCACCACCTTGCACTCCTTTTGGCCCTCAACTTTGTTCAACTCAACCAGCGCCTTGGCATAGGTCTGGCCGTGTTTGTCGGTGCGCGACACAATGGCGAACTGGCGCTCGTTGTTGCGCAGCTCGCACTTGTGCATTAGCTGGCTAGTTTGCAGGAATGCCTGCACTTGGTGCTGGCCGAGAGACTCGAAGTCGACCATCAATTTGGCCACCTGTTGTCTCTTCTGGTTGGCAAGCTCAATTTGGATAGACTTTTGTTTGCGCTCGCTAGTGACACGAGTGCGGCCAGTGTACCTTTCGGCAATGTCGCGCTCACTGTCCACCAGTTCCATCTCCATCTGGCACTCGTACTGCTTCTGGCCGAGCTGGTTGATGTCGATCTTGTGCTTGTACTGCTGCACTGAGGCGCGTCTGTTTGGCTGGTAGCGGATTTCGGCCAACATTTGGTGGCCGCCTGGAGCGCGCCACTCGCTCTTCACGGTGGCACGGAACTCCTTCTGTTGTTGTTCGGGGCACTTGCGTTCCACCACGACGAGCTGTTGCTCGGCGTCAAACTTGAGCTGACACGAAACAGAGTCGCTGGTCTGCTTGCGGACATTCTTGTAGCTCACCGACGAGTCGGCCTGCAGGGCAATCCTTTGGGCGTCCCAGTCGAGCATGTTGTGCACCTTGACGGCGTGCTGGCTCACCTGGGCGACCAGCTCGTTGGTGAGAGTGAGGTCCTTGCTGAGCACAAGCTCCAAGGGCGATTGCATGGAGCGTTGCGAGCGGCTGATGGCCGACAGGCGGCCAACACTGCGCTGGTCAACGATCAGCTTGCCCTGGATGTAGTCGCCCGAGGTTGGGCACTTGAGCTCGTAGCTTATCACAGATTTTGGCGCCTCAGAGTAGGCGATGGTGCCCTGCAGTTGGACGGGGCGTCTAAGGGCCGACGAGTCGACCAGCAAGTAGGGCTTGTAGGCCAGTTGGGCGATGCGGCCGCCCACTGGCGACTTGGAGTTGCCCACAATCATGAGTCCGCAGTCGATCGAGTGGCGCCATCTGGGGGCCGACGAGGCAACGCCCATTGGACGGCCAACGATCTCGCTCTTCACGGAGTACTGGCGACCATCATGTACAATCTCGGCGTACATGGACACGTCCATCTTTGGCTGGGCCATCTGGGCGTGCACCCTAACCTGGCTCCTCTGGCTACCCACCTGCTTGCTCAGGCTCAGCTCCATCTGGCGCTCAGTGCGCGAGCCGGGGGTGGAAAACTGGACGACGTAGGAGTCGCTCGAGGCTCCGCTTCCGGTTTGCTGGATGACCATGCGGTATCCCTGCATGGTGGGCTCGTACTTGTCCACCAGGCAGCTCACCAGCAGACCCATGTCCTTGGGGGCGGCCACCAAGTGGAGCTTGGCGCGCAGTCCAGTGGCACGGGCGAACGACTGGGAGCTCTCGAAGGTGTGCTGCACCGAGTTGCCCTTCATCAAACGTTGGACGATTCCCTGTTGCTTGTAGTCAAAGATTGAACGCTTGGCCACGTACTTGGCCACACGCTCGCCCATCATGCCGCCAACCATCTCGTTTGGATAGACTAGGGCCGCTTGGTAGATGTCCTCCTGGCCGTAGATCGAGTCTGGCAGATACTGGTATGAGTAGGCCGAGCTTGGCGACTTCTCAACCATTTGGGTCTCAAAGGTGAACAGTTCCATGGTTTTCATTGGCAGATCAATTTGCACATCGACCAATTGGTCGCGCTTGAAGCGCAAACGCATTCCAATGGCGCTCTTGGTGCTCACACGCTGCAACAGCTTCTTGGAGCCCATCTTGGCGGGTCCAACGATGGCCTCAAAGTTGAAACGGGGCTCCACCTTGGTGACCAGCTCGAAGTTGTCGCCCGAGTGGCCTTGGGCGCGCGACTCGAAACGCAAACCGGCGATCAGGCTGGCCTCGAGGTCGAGCAGCTTGGCGATGCGCTGGTTGATGTTGAAGTTGATTCCACGGTTAAAGCTTATGGGCGACCTCTTGAGGTAGGCGACCAATTCGTCCACAATCGATGAGCTCGAGTACACTGAGCGAGTGTTGCGCTTGTTGGCCTGCTGCTCGCTGGTGGTCTTGAAGTCGTCGATGGTCAGATACACCACAGTGCAGCCGTCGATCTTGACGGTCAGATCGGCCTCAGTGCAGCCGTCCTGTTGCTTCTGTTGTTGTTGCTTCTCGACGGTCGACTTGAACGAGTCGACAACCTTTGACACAGACTGGCTGCTGAACTTGGTGTCCTGGACCAGCTTCAGGGCCGATAGGAGCTCCTCGTCCATCTGGTTTTGGCGCAAGGTGATCTCGACCACGTTCACAGTTTCGCCCATCACTGGCATGGACATGTTCACGCGGATAACCTTTGGCAGCATGTTGGTGGACTCGCCTCCAAATTGTTTGCTCATTCCCGAGTGCTTGTTGGTCGACTCGTAGATTAGGTCGCCCTCCAGGATGAGGCCACTCTCGATCTGGTTGAACTCCTGTTCCAATTTGTAGTTGCGCGACGAACGGCGCACATCGGCCAATTGGTGCTTGAACTTCTTGCACAGCACCTGGATTTGCATGTAGTGTTGCTTGTTCTTCTCAATGCACTCCCTGATTGCCTGGTACTCTGGCTGTTGGCTTGAGCGGATGTTGTCAAGGTGCGAGATGACATAGAGGACAAACTGTTCGTCCTCCTGTTGGTTGCGCGAATCCTCGCAATGTTTCACCAGTTGGCCAATGATTTGGCTGGCCACCTGTTCCTTTTGCTGGACGTTCTTGTTCGAGTCGGCCGAGTAGGCGACAGTCATGAGGGCACGATAAGCGGCCACACGAACCTCAATGGGCTCCTCCTGGTCGAAGGTGATCTGTTTGAGCACTTGCTGGGCCTTGTCGTTTTGCTCGAGACACTCGATGGCCGATTGGCGGACAGTGATCAGCTCCTGCTTGTTCTGGCAAATGGCCATCACTTGCTCCTCCACTTGGGCCACCTCCTTGGTCACATGGCCGGGCAGGTTGGCCAGAGCCTTGAGGGCGGCGCTGCGCTTGGCGATCTTCTTGATCAGAGTCTCTGGGGCCTGCTGCTGTTGCTGTTGGTACTGTTGCACCTCCTGCACACTAACTGGTCTCAGGTAACGCTCAACGATGGTCTTGGCCACCTCTTGGGCCATCTGTTTGGCCTGCGAGTCGGTGGGCTTGTCCTGGCAGTATTTGCCAACCATTGCGGTGACAGCGAAGAGCTTTTGGCGCTCCACAGTCTCGCTGGTTTGCTGTTGCTGTTGGACAAACGAGTCGACCAATTGCTTGATCTGCTCGCTGCTCTTGATCTCCTCCTTCTCGGTCACGGCCAGGCTGGTCATGTAGTAGGAGGCCCTGATGGTGTCCACCTTCTCTGGTTGTTGCTCGATGATCTTCAACAACTGTTGGGTGCACTCGCGGCTCTTGCAGGCAATCAGAGCGTCCATGTAGACGTCCTTGATCAGCTGGTGGGCCTGCTCGTCGACGGTTTGCTGTTGCTTGTTGTTGTTACCAGCTGGCGAGACACCAGTGCAAATGCGCTCGTTCATCACCATTTGCTGGCAGCTCTCGTCGCTTGGGTTCGACTTGATGGCGTTAACAAGCTTCTTGAATGAGCCGGTCAACTCCTGCTGGCCCATTTGCGAGCTGAAGCACCATTGCTTCAAGATGTCCACCACTGGACCCTTGACGCCGCCGACGTTGGTGTTTGTCTGTTGCTTGTACGACTCTTGCAAGTCAATCTGGTTGTTCTGGTCGAAGGCTGGGCCTGTTGTCATTGTTGTCGCCAGTTCATTGTTGGTTCATTGGTTTGTTTTTCGTTTTCAGGTTCATCATTTGGTTTCGGTTGAGTTTGTGTTTGGTTTATGTGTTGTTTGTGTGTCCATCAGATTAGTTTGTGTTAGTTCAATGTCGGTCTCAAATTAGATTCATTTCCCCAACTGTCACTCTTGCTTGCCCCGAAAAGCTCACTTACCTGCAAGGGCCACTGCCGACAACGACAAAACGATGAGCAAAGCTGCCCTCATCTTGCTCCACTATTCCTAAACTGGGCTCCTAAAACTTTATCAACTGGACACTCGACTACGACTTTCTGCAAATCTTTCTTTCTTATCTAGACTACTGGTTACAATCGTGGACGATTAGTGAACCAATCTGACAATCTCTGCCACAAATCGGTGCCCTTATATACCACCCCAGACGGTCTTCTCTGTAAACTGCTTGAGGTCGGCCTAAATAACTATAAGCAGTCTTTCACACAGTAAGCCTCGCCTCAATGATGGGCGGACCCAATTGATCCAGAAGGTTCTCATTGAGCCCCAATCAAAAGTGCTCCTACTCTTCTCACTAATCACCTAGACTTTACACTGCTCTGCTGAAGCTCATTCAATTAGTTGGTTTGTCCTCGCAAAACGTGATAGCGTGTAACTGAAACAGTTCAAAAGGGGCTCATCTAGCTCATAGAAAATGTTCCTCCCATTTGGCGACCCCAAGTCAGCACATTTCAAGGCAAAGAAACAGTTTGTCCCACTGCTCCTGTGCACTGCTGATGATCAGTATCTCATTGCACTTCAAATCACTCAAATTGGCCTCTGCATTTGCATATTTCCTCTATTTGCATGCAACCCCAAATCAAACGCCCTCAAACTGTAGCTCGCCTCTTCTTCAGCGGTGACACTTGATCGGAGAGAGTGAATTGATATCGCGAAATCAGCATAAACACCAATACAAACTTGGCCTCGAGAAAAGCTTTCCACTCACAACTTGGCCCTCAAATCAGAGCTAAAGTGCTGATTTAGCTGCGGTTATAGTTTTACCCGAGCGAGATCGAAAATCTCAGAACAGTGGACGACTAACTTCAGTTTACGAGCTCTATTCAGTCCAGCTAAGCGTATCCAATCAGAGTATCGATAGATCGAGGGCCATGAGCGAATCACAAGCTTTTCCCGAGGTCGAGTTAAAGAGATCGTGCCTTATAGTTGACTTCGAGGGACAGAATAGAATCCTCAGGTATGCGAATGAATGGAGGAGTTCGACGTCGGTCAGAGAAAATGAGTGGATTCAGTTGGAGGTGAGCAGAGATATGATTTATTCAACTATTTCCGCAGAGGTTCCTGTCGTTATAGAATCCAGTGGTCATCGGTTTTGTTTTGCCACAGGTTGATCAGTTCTTGATTTGTTCAGTCGTAGTTTTAGAGCAAGCAAGGATCTTGTGTTAATGTGGCTCGTGTGAATGGTGTACAATTTCGTTCAGCAAGGGAGAGTAGCGCAAGGTTTTGATAATTTCTTCTGCCTTCAATTGTCTTTCGTCGATTTAAGACACCGCTTCGATAGGCTAGACAACAACGAGCAGTTCATTCACTTTTTAAATTCCAAAACGGAACTGCTCGATGTTATCTATCCCTTGGAAGAAGCATCTTTTATTGTAACCAAATGGTCCATTCGCTGCGACAACACACAATAGAGGCTCTTGCTTCCTGAAACTCGATGACCATCGATCTTTATAATTGTTTCTCAAAAATCTCCACCATTTAAACTGAGTGAGTGGAAGTCTTGCAAGAAAGGAACTAACAAAAATGATTTGAGATCTGCCAGCTCTCGTCAAATTAAGTGTGAATTTGCCCCTCAAGCATCGACTAACCACGATCTCGTCGAATGAAAAGCCTCAAAGAAATCGTATAAATGTCAATTGTGCCATTAAACAACTTCTCATGGTTGCACATGGCCCCAAGGGAGACTAGTTGCTTGTACAGCACCGACAGAAAATTAGTTCTCCTTTTAACACTTACACCAAATGCAGACTTGCCGAACTGCTAGTTCAGCATTGATTTCTCATCCACTAAATCATCTCTCAACATAGTTGCCCCTCCGCATATGCTTCCTTGCGCTTAAGACATGGCTTATTGGTGCTTTATTTTTGCCCTTAATCAGCCCTAAGAGGTTTCTACTCAACAGACTTCCAGGGCAAGTGCCATCATTGCTCTATTGAGATTAGCACTTGAGAGCCCTTGCTTTACATCTAGTCTCATTTCTTGTTGCCCTCATTTTTTTTATTTATCCACAAAATCTGGAAATAAAAATCTGGCTAAAAAAGTGCTATAGTTGCTGCTTTGAGATACGTAATTCGCCCTTTTGGGTGGCGCATCTATCGTCATTAGGTGATCAGTATGTATAAATAATCTTTTCTGTCAATGTATCTAACACTCGGACATCTCGCTTCCTCGCCTGGTCCTTGTCCTCATAATTTGTGAGCCGTATATCTTAGGTGTACTTTGTAAGGTGTCGTTGTCATCCATCACTTGTTCGAATGTATCTGGTGACGGGAAATCAAGACATTGTTGCGTTTGACTACTTCTCATGGGCGGAGATAGGAACAATCTGTCCATGTCTTGCTCCTCCTCACCATCACCTTGCATATTATTAGTATCATCCCTACTGTCATCTAACTTAGGCGTATTGTCATGGTCGTCGTCGCTATCATCGTCCACACAACAGTGCTCCTCCCCTTCCTCTAGGCCATTATGATCATCTTCGTCGATATCTATGTCATCGTTGTCATATCTATCATCGTCCTCTTCCTCTCCATCATTTTCCTCTTCTTCATCTTCTTCCTCTTCTTCATCGTACTCATCTCGTTCGTCGAACATCATTGCTGGATATCTGGCCGGCCTGCCAGGCCTATTGATATTACGTGTTGATGGTGTTGTCATTGGTGAGGGGGCAATGGTTTTTTGTGAGAAGAAATTATCAGACTCTAGTTGTAAAAAGCTATGATCCTGGTCATTGAGAGCTAAATCACTGCATGTGGCCATTGTGATATTTGCTGGACTCAAAATGGCCTTCTGCTCTAATGACCATTCAAATTGCTCTGTCCTACTCCTCTCGGCCCTCGTGGTTGGTTGAGATAATGTTCCGCATATTGTTGGGGAGCACAAGCGGGGTAATTTCTCTATGAATTTCCTAAACTTTGTGTTTCTGTCCTCCATTCTAGATTATAAAATAATCTAGTTTAAACAAGAGAGATAGACTAGGACATAGGTGAATGGGTAAATATGATGAAATCAAGTGCCGGCGTGGAGAGGTATTGTTCGTATCTCATTCGAGTGTTTTTTATATGCCCCCTTGTTCCACTAGTTGACATGGCGCGATTTGGTTGGGCGCGTCTGGTACTTTTTTAGAACGTGCAACACGCCCACCTTGCGGAGGTTCATTGTCCCGCGGTTTGGCCCCGCCCCCTGGGACTCGCTCAGACGCTATATGATTCATCGACCATCTGACGGAGGTTTCCTTGGAAAAGAATGGCTCATTGTCCTATCATCGATACATATGTATTATCCACCTAATGCTTCAATCCTATCATCTTATGGTTTGCCATCATGCAGCAAAATTCCGTAACCGACGAATTGTTGAAAATCACCGCCCGAGGATCGGCAATCTTGACAGAGATCAACAGACTTGTCGAGCTTATCCCAAGACCATTCAAGATAGGTGACAGCTATATAATAGACAAGGAGCGACAACATAGATTAGCCGAAATCACATGCGACTTCAGTTACTTCAAATCCAGCGACTCCTTTGAGTCAAGGATAGAATCAGATAGATTTCTCAAGAAGGCTGACGAAGATTTCTGTGAAGAATACTCAGAGGTATTGATGAGATTTTATTTGACATTTGAATCTATTCAACGGTACATAGATGATCTCAATAGATTGTCTGCTGATCTAGAAGATGACCTGTTTGTTGGACAATCTTTTGATAGTCTCTTGGTGAGCTCAGAAAGTCGACAGCTAGTATGCGAAGCTTATTTCAATTTGGGCTACATGCTGCTAACTGTAGACAACAATTTCAATGGACAACTCAGAGAGAGGCTCATTGTTGCCCATTATCGGTATTCCTCATACAAGAGCTCGCCTGATGGCAGCATAGATGACACCTGCAATTTGCTCAGATCAACTGGTTACATCAACAGCGCTCGGCAGCAATTCTACGGACAGAATGTAGGTTCTAAAGGTGCAAGCAAGAGATTGAAATATTTTCGTCCACCTAATTATCCGGAGAACCTTTTCTCCAGAGCTCAAGTTAACCAGTCCATTGTGAATCTACTGATCGCCAAACTACAATCGGTTGACATTTACAATCAAACTAATTTATTTTTCCCTCATCCTGATCATAGATCGACCGCGCTGTCTCAGCAAGCATCCATGTTATATGTGCTTCTATACTTCTGTCCCGACATACTCAAAACACAACGTGCAAGAATGAGGGAGATAACCGACAAGTTCTTCTACGACAATTGGATTATCAGTCTTTCAATGGGTGAATTGGTCAACTTGATTGAAGCCTGGGAGCCCTATAGAGTGGCGAGAGAGTCATTGACGCAGATAATAGATCTTGAGAGTGTGAGAGCAATCTCAGGCCAGTATAGTTTGAGATTTGACAAAGCAGCAAAACAAGTCCATTCTTACACGAGGCCAGGCTGGTTGGACGAGACAAGTTTCTTGGAAAATCATCATAAGATATTGAATAGCATACGAGAAGGTAACGTGCTGCTCAGATGGTTGCTTCTACACTCAAGACTCGAGGATCACTGGCAAAATTGGTTGACTAGAACGTTGCACTCCGTTGTGGTTGCCGAACAACCTGAAGGCTCCAAGTTGTGTTCGTTTCTTCAGGATTTGTCCAATCTTGAGCAACAATCTAGTAAAATTGGTGATCAAATGTTGGAGAATAGGCTGAAGAGACTCAACGAGTACCAAAACCAAGCATTGGAGATTCTTGATGAACTGTTGTCCATATATACTGAAGAGAAGCCGATGCGATGGGTGAAGACTCGCTCAAACTCTAATCTAGCCCAGATTCTGGCGGCTTGCCGGGCGAGTCTCCAGGAAACCAAGCTTGATGAAGAAAGCTCACGCGAGACAATCATTAGATTGATCAACTCTCTCGAGGCGTCTCGAGAATCTTACTCGGATGGCAAGTCGCTGCAGATTGTGCAGCTATTTTCAGAGATCAAACAAACTCTCTCGAAAGTTCTCAGATATTTGAGCTTGAGTGAGGACATGCGACTGATTATTCAATCGATAAGTGATTTCAGTTACTCTTGGGGTTTGTTCGATGATAAATTCACCCAATACCTTCAGCAAACTATCGAAAAAGATCCTATGAAAACCAGATCCATTGAGGCGATCTTTCTCAAGCTAGCCTCTGCATCCGATACACAATTGTTGAGAATTCAACAGGTGGGCGCTCAAGCTGATCTAGTCAGTGTTTCGCAGTACTACTCTTGCAAGCTGGTCGCCTACATCAGAGAGGTGCTCCATGTGATTCCGGCCACAATTCTCAAATTGATTGGAGATGTGATTGAGCTACAGACAAACAACTCCATTGGTAATATGCCGACCAGGATAGCGCTAGATAACCTGAGAGATTATGTTCTACAAGAGCAACGTTCCAAGATGCTAGAGTTGACCTACAAAATCTCTCACTATGCAGAGGGAATGATGCTGATGCAGAGCACCACCATCGGATTGATCCGTTTGAACTCTAGACAACTGCTTGAGGATGGAATCAGACGCGAGTTGGTGAGAAAGTTATCGGACTCAATTCATACTGTGCTGGATTTCTCCACTCCGATTGGGGGACTCAAGGAAACACTCGAGGGCAAAATCGACAATGATCCCGCGCTGGTCAATGGTCAGCTCGTTCAACAGGCTAACAGTATGCTCGCTAGATTGAGCCATTTGACATCAATCATCGATGGCTACAAGAGGTCCTTTGAATATATACAAGACTATTTGCTAATCTACGGACTTCGTATGTGGCAAGAGGAGTCGAGTAGGCTGGTCAAATTTCATGTTGAGCAGGCAGTTTTCGCCCTTGCTGACCATGCGGCCCAATTTGGAGCATCTAATCCTTTAGGAAGAACGAACGAAAGTTTGGCTGGCTCAACAATTGGGCCCACTGTGCAGTATCACTCCAGATACCAATCGAGCAAAATTCCAATACCAGTTTACGACAACGACCCTGTTCAGTCGAGCTTCATCATTCGCATACTAGATGAGTTGTTGAGGATTACCAGTCCAAAAGTGACCGTCTACGACGAACAGACAAGCGCCTGGTACGATCAACGCTCAATGCATCGCCAAGTGGTCGATTTGAAACTATTTCAATTGATTCATACAAGCCTATCGGTCGCCGGATTGAGCGGCCTAGATGAGCTATGTTGTGGTTTATTGGCTTTGGAATTGCAACGATTGCATTCAAGTATCGTCGAGTTGTCTTCTGGGCAGCACAAGAGTAACATTTGCGGATTGTTAAAGTCATTTAGGCTTGCCGCAGATGAAGTGGTGACGAAATCGAGGAGGAACAATCTTGATAGAAAACAACTGTTCGATTGTAGGAGGACTTTTTTACGCAACACCAGTGGTGCTTCGAACAAAATTATGCAACATGGTGAACGTTTATTGAGCCAACTAACTCGTATTGGCCAATTGCAAGCCATTCGCATGAACATCAATAGTGTATTGTCGGCAAAATCTCGTTACGATGCGCGTCACTTATATGACTGCCTGGATACGCTTAATGAGACACTAACCTTAACGCTTATGGCCAATTCAATGAGCATTGATAGTTTGGGCGAGCATGGCAAAAAGAGGCAGAATCAGCAAAAAAATTGTGAAGCCACAGGCAACAAGATTGCAGAGCAGCACTCGTTTGAGACAAGCAATGGTAAGCTCGACTCAAGTATGGAGCCCGACAGTCAGACAGTGCAGGAGGCGCAGCACAATTCAACTAGCACAAGTTCTACACAAAGATTGGCACCAATCAGCATTGACAATAGTGAGACGTTTTTAGCTATGGCCAATTATCTGGGAAGAATTGGTCTCCAGAATCCAATGGACAAGATATACACTCTCAATTTGGGAGAGAAATTGTTCACCAACGAAGTTCGTTATGTGGAGCAGGTTCAAAATGGTGGAACAAACGAGGATGGAATTGATGTGATATTTTTGCTACTGGTTGCTTTGAGTCCTAAGTATACATACTCGCGCTCAGTCTGCGGCTTATTGCCGGCAAAATCTCAATTCAACCGATTGACTGGCTCCTTTGGCGAGCAAAGCTTCGATTGTCAGCCTTTGTTTTATGGAATCACCACCCTGTTGAATCACTACGAGCCAATGATCGATTCTAGAGACAATCCAAAATTTCTTGATTACTTGTTGAGTTTGACGAAACTCTATATCAGTTGCACCATTGGGTGCACCGAGCTTGATGGGGGCCTGAGTTTGGCTACGGACAACGTTCGTCTGATGCAGAGCATCAGCGAGCTTTATCGACTTTCTAGGCAAAAATTATCTAACAAAGCCATTAGATTAGCTCTCAGTCAACAGACAGACCAGCTCAACCATAGCTGAGAATTAGTAAAGTGATATTAGTATCAGCATCTTGTTATAATGAATCATGCTCAGTCGTAGAGCGCATCTCTCTCTCTCTTGTGGTTTAGTCAAGTTGGAGGCAACCATATGCTTAACTGGAAACAAACTGGTACCTTCGGTCCGATAAGATGACAAGATAAGCAATATGAATGGAAGCAAGATTTGCCATCAATATCGGTATCTCTCGCGAGATACATACACACTTGGATTTGGAAAGTTGTCTCGTGTTCCCGTGCAAAACAATGAGCTTGCTTATTCTTAATTGTATGCTTCTCGTCCATTATCTACAGTTGCAAATCTAAACAATTAGAAAGGATGCATCTCTTCTCTTCATGCAACAGAGAGTGTCTGTCGTCGGTGTTTCTCTCTTCTTATTGGCTGGCGCCACACAAAGTGAATGTATACAAGTTGATCTATGGCATTGAATTGTTCTTGATGGCAACAACAGAGGCTTGCCAGAATATTATGATCCATTGGTCGTAGTGTGTGAGTCTATGTCTGTCTCGTCGAGCAAGACTACGACTACTTGTTGGCGCCGAAGTGCACTGGATCGCTATGTTGACGGCTAACTAGTCTCCGGCTAAACAAATCGCCTTCGAGCACAATATAACCAAGCAGCTAGAGATAGAGAGAGAAAGATGAAGCATGATGAAGTACGATTCTAGTTCACTGGAGCACTAGCCTTGCCTTTGAACAATCATCTCCGCTTGGACACCCAATTTTGCACCGAGATAGTTATTGATACTGATTAGCGAGCAGGAATTAGTGTCAAATTTGCTCGCTTATCCACTGGAGTTCAGTCACAACAACCTAGAGCAACACGTGCAGGCCATCCAGACGGAACAAGAGCGAGACGAGAAACAATTAACTCTAGTCTATCTCGGCAGAAAGTCAATTAGCTGGCCCATGCGGTGGAAAAATAGAAAAAGGAATATCAAGAATATAAAGCTTCAAATGTTCGGGTGTATCTTTAGGTAATCCAAGAGGCTCCAATATGGCTCAACTGAATCCCAATTTCGAGATCGACTTCAACGATATCAACTCGTACGAGCAAATCCAGCTTATAAATGATACACAACTGGCCAAAGAGAATCTATTGATGCACAAGGCTTACAAGGAGCCGGCCGACGATGCAATAATAAGAAACCAATTTAGTTCATTCACCTTTGTTGACTTTTGTCCCAAGTTGTTCACCTGCAAGCCGGCAGCCAGCGGAGCCTCATCTTCAGCTGCCAATGGTCCATCGAGTCGGCCATCCTCGTCAATCCTAAGGCATCGTTATGAGTTGGAGACTTTTAGTGATCTGTTTGAGCGTATTAACCAATGGCTCAGAGTCAACAAAGACTGGCGCGTCATTTCGGTGGAAACTCTCATTTTCGACTGCACGAGCCAATTCAATCATTTGAAATCCTCGATCTATTCGCAACACTTGCCGCGCAACATGCGCGGCTTGAGACTCTATCTCAGCCCATCCAAGTCACGCTTTAGTGGCCCCCAAAAGATTGGATGTATCAATGTTGTGCCGAGAAAAATCTCCGGCAATTATCTGCAACCAAACGAGGAACCTTTGCAGTATGAAACGCTGGACCAAATATTAACCAGACTCAACGAGTTGCTGCTCACCAGACCAATCGAAGGTGAGTAGGAATTTCGAAAAGAATTAGTTTTAGTTGTTCTTTTCAGCTGATCTACTTCTTTCTCTAGACGCCTGATGATTGCCTGGAGGCAAGTTGGTCTACTTTTCATCGAGCCAAGATCCAGTAACCAAATTTAGACTAGCACAAAAGAGTGTCTGCAGAGTGTCTGGAGGATTGTTTGTAGCTAAGGTGCAACTCTCCATTTGGTAGCACCCAAACACGCGCCCATGAACTCTTTGTGCTTTTGAAAATGAACATCTAATGTTCAATTTATGCAAATCTTTCATTTCATTCAATCCACACCTTCGCACCCTGATCGCTGGGGCAATATCGAATGGGTGGAGAGAGTCCCAAATGGATCAGGCGAGATAAATAGAGAGATCCTAATGGAAGATTGATTAATTGTTGCCCACCGACAGGCCAACTGTTCTTGCGCGTTTTCTCTCTGCCTTGGGCAAAGGTGATGATCTGCGCTAGAGATAAGGAACAGTGTTGATATTTTGGGGCCCGATAATTGAACATTGGCATGGACTAAGGCTCATGGATTGCTTGTGGTGGGCTCGTTTCGCTGGGGGTTGAACTTGAAAGTTCAACCAAAGGCGCCCTCTTGAACTGTTGTGAACGATCTTGATCCGAGTTTGCGCCAAGCAGTTGGTTACTAGCTTGGCTCAGGCCACTCGCTTGGTCTCCCCTTTTGCTTAGAGCTCACACAGCTGTTCGAGGCGGCCAGCTTGTCGAATTTTTGTCTTTGTTCATTGGCGGAAAGGCCTCTCATCTGGCGGACCGCATTAGCATGCCGCTTGGGCAACTGGGGGGGAGGACTTGCGCGCAACATGCTCGCTGGCCATTAGGCTCGCTGATTAGAGAGAAAGAGCGTGATAATTATCTTTTCCACTTGAATTTGCGAAACACTTTTTTGCCATTTTTTCCATTTTTTTCCATCTTTTCCAGCCTCCACTTACTCGTGTCCATTTCGCAAGCATGTCTGAGGCTGCACGAGCACGAGAGGGCAGCGTGAGAGCAACATGAGAGCACTATGAGAGCAGCAACAGCAACAACAGCAACAACAACAACCTGTTGGCCACTCAACAAAGTGACCGTTTCAATTCCATCTTCCAAGGCTCGCACATGCACAATCAGTTACTCCTTGAGCCCCTTTGTCCAGCTCAGGCCTGTTTGCCGGGCTCGAGTTGGGCTGATTAACACATTTTTGCCCAGGTGATTGTGATTTTGATAGCACATATTGCACACTAGCATCTAGTCTGCACGGCTGCTGTCAGTGAGCAACAGCCCATTGGAAGCAGTGGTGGTGCACCAATAATGCGTGAACCAAGTTGAGTGTATATTTATACACTCATCAGTGTGCAGATTAATGTTCGCTTGGGCACCAAAAGAGCAACTCGATACCTTGTTTCCGTCCTATCAGCTCTTTACTCAACGCCAGCCTCTACTGACTGTCTCGCCCCCTTTCTGTCCAAATCTAAACGGCCGCAAATGTAAACCCACTTTGAACCAGGACGCATTCTGAGTGTTGAGACAATAACTCTGCCCATTGTCAATGGTTACGTGAACACCGAGACCAATTACTTCATGGACAGCCGACTGACCGCCCTAGACCAGAGCGTGTACAGCAGCAGCAACAACTGTAGCAGGCAGCAGTGTCACTTGGAGCACAGTTGCGCCGGAAGCAACAGCAACACTTTGGGGCGCGGCCGACGCTCCACCGGATGCTCGGACTCGCTGGCCGCGTTCGAGCAGCAGGGCCTGATGGACATCCTGCGCGTGTACTACGAATTTGGCCCAATGGTCTGCGGCCTGGTCAACCTGATCGACTTTGTGCCCCGCTTCCAGCACGCCATCAGCGCCCCAAGCGCCGGCCCAGAGGGCGCCGGCGGCAGCCACACACAGTGGCAGCCGCACGGCGACCAACAAGCCGCCGGCCAAGCGCAGACCAACGCGCCCACTTCCGGCGGGGCCCCGGCCAGCCGGCAGCAGATCGGCGCCACGGAGTCTCTGACGCGGCTCATCCGCCGTTCGCTGGGCTGGTTCGAGTGGGAACGCAAACGGCTGCTCGAGGAGAGTCCCAGGCGAGCTAATTTAGCGAGCGAGCCAGCGGCAGCAAGCTCGCACGAGGAAGTCGCGGAGGAAGAGCACGCGGCCGGAAGTGGCGAGCAAGCGCCCAAGTTCGCCCCCTCGGAACCGGTGAACCTGAAGTTGTGCAACCTGCAGGTGCACCGGAAGGTGTTGCTCAGGAGCCAGCTGGCCAGGGTGACGGGCGAGAGCTCGTTGGCACTGCTGAGGACGCGCCAGATGTTCCATGGGGCGGCCCCAGTGGTCTGCGAGGAGGGCGCCAGCGAGGAGCGCGAGCACTGGCCCGGCGAACGCGCCCCCGGCTGCTCCTGCCAGTCGGCGGCCACTTCCGGCGACTCTCTGCCGCCCGACTTGGACCTGGACGAGCCCTTCGAGGTGAAGTTCGTGCGGCTCGCCTACGTGGTGCCTCTGCAGCGGGCAACCAGCCGGCCCAAGACCACCCAAAGGCCAGCCGGCCGCTCGCCACACACAGGCTCTGGGGGGCGCGCGTCGCCGGAAGTGGTCGCTGAGCTCGAGGGTGGCGCCCCAGAGGAGAGCTGGACGGGCGGCGAGGGGCCCTTAGAGTCGGCGGGGACGAGCTCTACGTCGAGCTCGAGCTCGTCTGGCTCGCGAGCCTCGTCGTGGTCGTGCTCGTGGAGCTCGGGCCGTTCGGGCTCGGCGGAGGAACTGGGGCTGGCGGGCTCGTCGGGCGAGGAGCACGAGCGCCACTGGACGGCCAGACACGAGGCGCTGCAACTGGTGGAGGCGACAAACAGGCGCCAGCAGGCCGACGAGCTCAGCCACCAGCTGGCCGAGCAGCTGCGTCTCGCCGCAGACTCGGCCTCGCCCGCAGCCTCGAGCTCGGGCGGCGCCTCGGCCGGCCATTTTGGGCCCACTTCCGGCGCCCAAAATGGCAAGTCGAGTGGGGGAAGCTTAGTGGCGGCGCCCTCAATGCAGCGGCCAACCAACGACGGCCCCATTGGCCAGCTCACCTACAGACTGTTCGCGCCCTGCCAGCTGGTGAACAGCAGCAGCTGCTTCAGCATCAACCCCGTCAACTCGTCCAGCCCACTGGCTCGACGCGGCTCCGTCGACCTGAACGGCGGCGGCCACTCGCACGCAGCCGAGCTCGCCCACACACAGTCGCCCGGCGCTGGCCTGTTCGGCGGCTCGCAACAGCAACTGGTGGGCTCGCCCACAGGCGCCCAGTGGTCCTCGCTGATGGCCAGCCTGCAGCACAACCACCAACAGTACCAGCAGCAGGTGATGTCGCTGGGCTCGCTCTTTCCGGGCCTCTCGCTTGATCACCAACAACAAACCGGTGGCGGCGGCCTAGCCTCGCCACAATTTGCAGCTCCATGTCCGGCCTCCAGTCTGCAGGCGGCCTCAGTGTGCGCCGCTTCCGGGGCGCTGGCCGCAACCGGAAGTGGCGCCCACCAGCCCTTAGGTGTGGCAGGCCAGGGGGGCGGCTCGCAGGGGGCCGCAAACAACAAGTTCATCAGCAACGAGTTCGAGCCGGTGGAGGCGATCAGGAGGCGCATGGAGATCTACGTGACCACCAACTCGATGAAGGTGCTCGCCGGCGAGACGTTGCTGGTCAATCTGGGCGACGCTCTCTCCTGCCTGAGCACGGCCATCGAGCAGACTGTGGTGCGCGCCCCATTCGCCCGCCGTCGCCCCCCAAGCACCTGGGTGAGCGTCTACGTGCTCTACGCGGCCGTGGGCGAGCCCCACCTGCCCAGACAGTTGCTGGAGCAGCAGCGCCAGCGCGACCGCAAGCTGGCGCTCATCAGCGAGGAGGGCGCCACACAGCCCCTTGAGGAGGCCGCCTCGGCCGGCCGCGACAACCTGGAGCCAGTCTTCGACGACGACTTCAAGACGGACTTCAAGACGGACCCTAAGCAGCAGAGTGGCGCCACTCCTGAGCCCCCGGCCGGCTCCCGACGAGGCTCCAGAGTGGCGCCCGACAGGAACAAGCTCGAGCCCGAGCCCAAGCTGGAGCGGCGCCCCAGCGGAAGTGCCGGCGACAAGCTGGAGGCGCCCGCGAGCGAGCAGAACAAGGAGCGGGAGCTGGAGCTGGAGGGAGAGGCCGCGGGCAGTCTGTACAACTGCGCCTACGAGCGCACAGTGCCGCTGCCTAGCTCGCCCGACGACCACCTGGCCCTGTTCGACTACTTGGAGCCGGTGGAGTTGCGCCGCCCAAGCGCCGGAAGTGGCGGCCAGCATGCCCAGGCCGCAAGCTCGCCAAGTGCGGGCCACTGGGAGGGGCAGCAGCACTTGTGGCTGGACGAGCACGACTTGGTCGAGGCCCAGTCGGCGGCCGGTCTCGAGCTCACGGAGGAGCGTTACCGGCGCTTGAGGCGCAAGCAGAAGAAGAAGCGCAAGAAGAAGGAGTCGCTGTTGGACGAGGACGAGACGACCAAGAGGAAGAGGAAGGCCGAAAAAGGGGTGGCGGGCAAAAAGGGGCGCGACGATTCTCAGTGCTCCATCATGTGAGCCATACCTAAGGTGTAGTTGCTAATTTGGACTCTGCGCTCATCATTGCACTAAGTCTGCTCAGATTCTCAAGGAAAACCAGCCAAAGAAGAAGCCAGGAAAATTCCTCGGCATTGATGCTTTGCGATTGAGAATAAGCGAGAGAGCGATTGAAAAAAGTCTCTCTCTCTCTCTCAAGATGGAACACACAACGGAGAGCCGCAAACAATGGCCACTAAGGAAGAAGCCCAACTTTGCTCGCCCGATTGGCTGGCCAGACGAAGTATCCAATTGTGCTCTGGGCCAATCGAGAGCTAGCCAGAGTAGGCAAATTAGCTCGCGTCTGGCTCTTCTCGCTCGCCGCTCGCCATCTCGGCCGGCCAAAGTGAGTGGAATCGAGCGAGCGCTTCGCTAGCCCAAGTGGCCCGCTGCCAAGACGCCCATTCGAGTCCACTTGCTCTGGGCTGAGAGGAGCAAATCTGCCTGTTGAAAGGAACAAATGCCAATCGACGTTGATGGACTTGAACTGTGTGTGTGTGTCTGGCGGCTGCACAGATGGTCCCTCGTAACTCGATTGATTTTGCTCGCCAACCAGCGCGGCCAAGCTGAGAGTGAGGCAATATTGTTGCTAATCAACTTTGGCTAATCTCGTCAGAGGAAACGGACCACCACTCTGCTCTGCTCTGCTGGCTATTTCCATCCCTCGACAGAGTGGGCCTCTTTTTGTCTGTGTGCAAAGCTACTTAGACTCCTTGGGCAAGCCAGCGAACACTAGTGCCAGAGAGAGAGAAGGGCCGAAGACAAACAAGATGGATGGATGGGCGAAAAGCGCAACTAGAAGGGACAATAAAAGCCTTAGAGGGAAGGATGATGCAAAAAGTAAGACAAATTGGAAACAAATTTAGCGCTTCATTAGCGGCCGGGCGCAGTTGGTTTGAGTTAGAGACTGTGTGTGATAGAGTGGCGGCCAGAGGCAGACCCAGAGTGGCCGAGGGCTCTCTCTCTCTCTCTTTGAGTGGAGAGAGAGAGAGGCTGAGAGTGGCAGAGTACGAGTGCTAGTTTGTTGGCTAGCTCGAGGTGGTAGGAGGAAAGTGAACTCTTTGCCCCCGGGCTCAAAACAAAGCGGCCAGAGGAGAGCCGAAACGCGGCAAGACAATCTGCTCCGATCGGCTGACCTTCGTGGCTGGCTTAAACACTTTTGCAGATGGCCTGCGAGTGTTGGTCGTGAGTTTGAGTTGAGGTTTGGGCTGGCCTGTTGGCTCGCTTGCTTACTCGCTGGCTCATTGGCTCATTGGCTGGCTGCAGTTTACTGGGCCGACTTGCTGGAGTTTGTTCGAAGTCAGTCTAACCCAGAGGTTAGAGAGAAATACACTTGGGCTAAGGTGCGGCAGAAGTGTGAGCTGGAAAACTGGACGAGGAGGAAGAAGAAACACAGCACGTTGCTTGCAGGCTTATACACAAAACACTTTTCCACAACAGTTGCCAGCAAGGGAGACAGACTCACTCTCTTTTGCCCAACAGATTGTGTTGTTCTAAATAAAGGGCGCCCATGCTCTCTGTCGTTTTGATTAATTTCTCCTCTCGGTTTCCATTCCACAACACAGTTTTACTGCCTCCTCAAGTGGCGATAATAGAATGGAAAGTGGCGCCAAACTAGCACACTGGTGAGAAATTATTAATTTTTCCAATTCGACACACTTCGTCCAAACAACAACAACAACAAAGCTCCTCTTGGTTTTCTCGCTCGCTCGCTCTCTCAAACTGCCCTCCTCAGTGGCCGGCCAGCCAGTCCATTGCACGAGCAGCTCCCCTTGGCCCATCTCGCTCTCTCGCTCGCTCGCTCGCTCGCCGCCTCTTGGACGAGATCCTTAATGCTCTTGCAAAGCTTAGGGGAGGCTCCACTCTGTCTTGGTGCCGGCGCTCTGCTCTCTGTCCAAATTGTTTTTGCCTGCGCGTGCCTCTAAAAGTGTTCGACAACAACTGCCCTCACCGAGCTGGCCAGTCTAATCCAATTGTTATGGATTGCAAATAAACCTGCCGGAAAGCGGCCAGTTTGGCAAGCTGGGCCAAAGGGAGCTGCCCTTTTGTTCCATGCTGTCCGGCCGGCCGGCCGGCAAACAAAAGCGTGCACTCCACTTTGCTCGCCAGTGTGCTCGCCACACTCGAGCTCCACTTTCTCTGCCCGAGTTTCCACAAGCGTCAGGCTAATTTGAGAACTCGGATTTAGACTCAAACTCCAAAGGGGAAAACTTCCCAAGGCACCAGATCAAAGCCTCTCGCTCCACTGGCGGCCTTTTGTTAGCCAAAATGGGCTCTCTCTGTCTCTCCTTTGCGCTCTCCTTGGCTCTCGTTCTCGTTCTCGCTTTCGCCTCAGCCAGCAGGCCAAAATCTAATCTCAATCTCGGCTTCTTGCATCCAACCAGATTGGCCATTTTGATGCGCCCAACCTAACCATATCATTCGATTTCGCTTTGGCTAGCCGGCTGGCCAGCTGGCCGCTGTGTGCCTGTGGTGTCGCCGGCCGGCGGGCAAGGAGCACCAAGGTCGTTTAGGCGCCATTGCTCAAAGCTCGAGCATTTCTGGACCTTGGAGAGCGGCTCTAAAGTTGGCAATTGTCCTAAATTTAGAAATCTTTTTGCAAAAAAATCTCCCTCGCCCAAAGCTGCCCCAAAGCGAGCCAGTAGTTCGACTCTCCCATTTCATCACTCCACCTTGACCGGTTCGCTCACGACGAGGCGCCCCGAAGATGAGCCGCTCAAGAATGGGCGCACTTCTGCCCGAAAGTTCGAAAGTTGCCATTGTTTTGTATCAACAAGCTGCCCAATCCAAATGGAATAATCTAAACCCCTTTTTTCCTTCCACACAATAGTCTCACTTTTTGTTCACACAATTTTTCCACCAAGCAAGAACATACACAAAAACATGCACAATGCTCTTTTGCGTGTTTGTTTTCCCTTCAACTTTGCCTATGCATTGCACCAAAACGAAATCCAATTTGCTCTCGTTCTTTGGGAACCAACAAAATCGACCACTTGGAGTCGACCATTGCGTTTGTTCAATTGGTAATCGATAGGTTCTCAACGTTGGATTGTAAAGCTGGTTGCTTGATCACCAGATGAGCGCTGGCGTCCAACTCTCATTTGTTTACAATCATTTGTTAGCCCTCCGCTCGAGCGACCACTCGAGCCGGGTCACTGTCTGATGGTTGGGCCAGACCGACTGGTCCAAAGTGTTGCGATGATTAATCTGCCGTCTCGCGCTAGCCATTCAAATGGGCGCCAATTGTCCCCCTTTGGCCACCGCTTGCTGGCGCTCATATTCAGACTGTCTCTCCTCGCTTTTCAATGCAGGCAAGCAGATCGGTTTGCTTGCAGATGGAATGGAAAAGCGCCGCTCTCAAGACCATCAGGAGCTCGCGTCGTCAATAATGGTGGGCGCCAAATGCCGCTCTTGGGAGGCTCGAATGTGGGAGTTTCTCGCCTCTTCCTGGCCCAATCTCTAGCCTTCAATGCAACTCTATCTCTTTCTCCCTCTTAGGCACCAATCATTTGGCCATTGACTGTTGTCGGCGTCTGGCTCAAATGTGATCCACTGGCAAGGGACTGTCGCGATTGTGTAACTTTCACTGGGCGCACTTTTTCTCCTTATCCTTCTCTAACTTTCATACGCTTTCCACTCCTCCTGATTGGGCCAATTTCATTGTGCTGCCCCCACGCGAAGACGAGAAATTTCTCCAACAAAACGAGTGCCACATAGTAGCCAGAACTGGCCACAACTGTTGTGGTAGTTGCCTCTGTTTTTATTCTAACTTTTTATTATTTGTCTCTCGGATACTTTTTGCATTCGAGCACAAGCGAGTAAAAGTGTTGAAACGAGAGGCTAACCTTCGGGAGGAGAAGTAGAGGCAGAGAGCAGGCCGAAGGGAAACGATACTCTTTCATTTGGCCAAAAGAGTGTGCCGAAGAGTGTGGTTGGTGCGCTTCGCTTGTTTTCCCCATTTTTGGTCTAACTAACACCACTTGTTGTTTTATTGGTATGTCTTTTTGGCATTCTCATGCAAAGCAACAGGTTTCTCTCATTCTTGTGTCACGTTGGGCCATTTGCGAGAACGAATTTGCTTGAGCAATCGAATTGACAAAGAAGAGTCTTCTCTTTTATTGATATCACAATTATTATGGCCAAACTAATTCTCCTCCTTCTTTGCGAGGACATATTCTCTCTGACAAGACGACGCGTGACAGGACCAGTAGTTGGCTAATTTATATTTGAATCACAAAAACAAACAAGCTCGACAACTGAGAGTTCTCCTCGATTGGACCTCAAGTTGGAGTGATTTTCACTTTTCCTCCAATCTATCGAATTGGGCCTTCGAATCGGTGGACGAGTATCATTGTGGCATAGTGTCGCCGATCAAGACAGTGGCCAGTGTGTTTTTTGTGCACACTTTTGCCTCGTATCTCGTCTCAAATCTGCTCCATGCCAGAGAGAGAGAGAAGTGGCTCTGTTGGAAGAGGCCAGCGAGCACCTGCAGGCTGGTGGCCAAAAGGGGCGAGCTTAGGTGGGCAAGGGTGCAGAGATAAGAGAAGGAAGAGGAGCGTGAACTTGAACTGGAAGAGGAAGCAGAGGGCGACGAGTGGAGCAAGCTGACAGAGTAAGAGAGAGAGAGAGAGACTCAGATGAAGAGACAAGAACAATAAACGGACAAGAGCGAGTGGAGAGACCAATAAAAAAAATGGGCTCGTTGTTTTCACTTTTCGCTTTTCACTCAACTCTCTCTCTCTCTCTCGACTCTTCAAGCTGAGATCTGGAACTTGCAATCTGCACACTCGAATCTCTCAAATCTGCACTCTCAAATCTAGATTCGTGCTCGCCGATTCTTGCCGTCCGTCACCTTTGGGCAGCTTTTGGTGTGAGACGAAGAGTGAGACGAAGAGTGAGACGAAGAGTGAAACGAATCCCTTCCAGCAAGCCGACGAGCCAGCAACTGGCCAGCTCATTTGCTGCTCGTCTCTGTGTCGCCTTGTGGCTCTGTCAGCAACTAACTCAGTCTGCTGATCCAATCAAATGGCCTCTATTCAAATGAGCGGCCATCTTTTCGACGACCAATATGAATTGAATCAATGGAGCCCAGTTTGTCTCTCTCTCTCTCTCTTCGGCTCATCGACGCACAATTTGAGCATTGCATCCTCTTCAACTTGACTGAATTGAATCCAATCGCGCCGGCGGAAACTCTCAAGATCTTCTCCAAACGAGCAATTCCACTCGAGCTTGACCATCTCTCATCGTCCATAAGTGACAGGTTTTCGCTCAAGACTGCCTTCAATGGATGCATTCAGTGTCATTGTTGCAACTGGCGTGTGTCCAGCTTCACGCTGGGGAAACTCCTAAACTTTCCGTGAATATTTTTCACGGTCGAAAGTGCAATCATCGTCACAGTTGCCGTTCAAAAAGGAAATGCAGATATGAGACAAGCATTCGTTCTCCAAAATAAGATCGAAATTGAAGAAAGATTCAGCTGATTGAAGCATCTTTTTGCTTTTTGCTTTCTTGTTTGGAAAATTTCAGAATTTTCAGAATTTTCAGAATTGTCTCAGAATTGTTTCAAAATTGTTTCAAAATTGTTCAGATTCTCAGATCATTAACAAAAAATGATTTTAAATGGGAATTTGAGGCAGAGAGAATCTGCAATGAAGTGAAGTGACTAAGTTCATTTTGCAGTGATCACGTCGCCTGAGTGACGCTCATTGCTTGTGCAAGCATCTGTTTTGTTTATGTACTAAAACTCTACTTTACTTATTCTGTCTACTTATTATAAGCTTATATCTCTCACACTCTCTCTTACTCTCTCGTCTCCACTATCATCTGGCCAACATTGGCCACCCTTTCCTCCGATGACCATTGTCCGTTCGTTTCCGGTTGCGGTTTCAAAGCGGGCGAGCCCGGGCGCCAGTTTGGCCGCGGGCTCCACTCGTTTGTCCCTTGGCTGAGTTCCGTTTGGCATTTAGTTTGGTCTCATGTGTGTGCTGATTGATGATCCCGTCATTTTGTTCACTGTATGGCCTCTTTATCTGTCCTTAGGCCAGCTCTTACGCCTTGCGCGCAAAGCCGTAGAGGGGCGACGCGCCGTAAGCCGGAACTCCGGGGGCGAGCAGCTTGGCCATGGAGTCGATGATTGCCGGTGCTGGAGCGGCCACTGCTGCCGGGTAGGCTGGGGCTGTTCGATTGGATGATATTTGGTGAAAATTTGGTGGATATTTGCGAGCATTTCAGAGGCAAATGAGAGGAAATTTTCGGGATGGTTAGGACCGTGGGTCGCGATTGGGGAAAAGACAGCTCGATCTGCTGCATCACAGGCACCACTTGTTGCTGCTGCTTGGGGCGCGCTTTCAGTGGACTGCAAAAGAAAGCGCACTCGCACTGTGCAGGGCAGAGTGCACAACGCGCAACCTAAGCACTGGCGCGCCGCAGACAGTCTCTCTCTCTCTCATAGGCAACTCTCTCGCAAGCCGCTACTTACCTGCTACGGCCACTGGGGCGGCAACCAATGGAGGGTTGTAGGAGGCGGCCGCTGTGTTTGAGGGAGCGGTTCCTTGCTCGTTGGTCTGGATGGCTGCCCTGAAACCGTAGTCGTCGGCCACGTAGTCCACTCGGCGCACTCGGCCGTCAATGTCCGCAATGGAGTAGGAGCCCACCTTGTTACCGAGCGCGTCGCCCGACTCTGAGCGGCCGTTTCTTGCTCCCAAATGGTCAACAATGTCGTAGGCGAATCTGTAGTTTCCTAGCGAGTCTTGGGAGCGTGTCTGGGCCGAGACGCCGGTTGAAACTGCGGCCGGAATTGGAGCCGGACCAGCGGCCAAGTAGGCGCACTGGACGAGGGCGACTGATGAGCAGGCGGCAACGAGGAGAACTTTGAAGGCAAACATGGTGCTTGTTATTTGTTGTATTTTCTCTTCTGCTTAATGGAACAAACAAAATGCTAGCTTGGGCAATTATTTCTCGAGATTGAGTGATGTATCTTGTGTTTGTGTCAATTCTGTTTGCTAACTGCTGGCTTCACAATTGATGCTTGCTAAGAGAGAATGGCAAATGGATAATTTTTTTTCTATTCCTCAACTGCTTCCGGGGCGAACTTGTCACTGAATGTAGCCAACTGGGCCACAATGGAGCCACTTATATAGTGGGACACGAGCGGCGAGCCCCAAGCGAGGCGGCCGCAATGGAGAGCCATTGCGGAGGTGTAGGAGCGCGCGTGCAGGTGCGCGTGCTAGCGGGCCGCCCGTGCACGCGCTAAGGTGTAGCCGAGCAGTGCGCGCGCCTACACCTTAGGCTGCCTGTGCGCAAGCCGCCCGGCCGGCCGCCAGGTCAAAGGCGCGCCCGCCCGCCGCCACGTGCTCTAAGGCTCCGCTCAGCTCTGGCCAGCCGGCAAGCTAGTCAGCAAGGCAGTCAACAAGCCAAGAGGTAGAGAAGGCAGCAACCAGCAAGAGCCCAACGCCGTTCCCCAGAGCTGCTTATCTCGCCAATGCGCACACGCTCACTGCTCCGGACTGGGCTGGCTTGGGCTGCATCCCGATATCTAATCATCCTTGTCGCCATATCGCCAGCCTCCAGCTCGCGCCTTTTCCTCCTCTCAGCCTCCTCGTGCCCACAGCTCATTATCGGCGCCTTTCTGGTGGCCAAACTCGCTTGGGGCGCCCAAGTGGGGCTCTGTCTCGCTTAGGCAGCCAGAGAGCGGTAACTCTGGTGGCGCTTGGAGCGCCAGAGTTGCTTGCTGCCAGGCGGCGCAGGAAACGGTTGCCCTGCCCCCTCGCGAGCTGGAACTTGGTGCAGCCTGTTGACGGGAGGAAACAAGCCGGGCCAAGAGATCGATTGGCTGGCTGGGAGCTGGTGCATGTATCATGCCATTGGATGCGATCAGATTGGGTCCAATTGGACCGAATGGCCGATTGGAGGGCGGCCCAATCGGTCGGGCATTGGCCATTGGGAGCGAGTGGTGCAAGTTGCAAGTGGCAGGCGCAGGCGAATCAATTGGCCAATCAATCACAAACATTTAACGCTTTGCAAACATTCAACTGAGCCGCCTCCAAGTGACGCGCTTGGAGGCCGAGCGGGCGGGATCAAATCGCGCGGCTCACGGTCTCAAACTGCGCGCTCTCAAAGTGGCCGCATCAATTCGCCATCGCCCATTGCTGCACTCTAGCCCAATGGACCACTAGAGTGCGCGCACTGCAGCCCATTCCTCTTGGACGGTCTAGTTGTTGTTGTTGTTGTTGTTGTTAGTAAGTATTGTTGTTGCGCCTGCTCGATGGAACTGCTAGCTTGCCGCTAGCTTGTTGCTGGCTTTGTTGCGCCCAGACTGGGGGAGCTCGATCGGGCTGATGATGGAAGCGAGCGAGGGGCGAAGAATTGGGGGCGGAAGGCCGAGTGGAGTGGTAGAGCCAAGCAGCGACTGCATGAGGGCCGCAATGACTAATTTTGGATTTTGCTCTCTCTCTCTCTCTCTCTCTCTCTTATCGTCGTTTGCGCGAATCATTTGGTCATTTTGCGTGGAATTAAATCTATTTGCTCTCAGGCGAAGGTTAAGAATGGGCAGAGGCAGCGAATGAATGATCTTTCTCGCTTCCATTCTCATGCCCACTTTTCCATCCAAGAAAGTCTGGCGTCCTTCCCGTGCAATGCTTTGCATGCCTGCGCTTGGGCTGCCTGTTGGCAAACAAGCGAGCGAAAAACAAAGACCAAAAACAAAGACGGACCAGAAAACACTTTCGGTCCGAATCTCGGCGCTCCTTAGGGCTCATGGTGCGCTCAGAGTGCATTTGCATTGAAGGCGCCCGATCGAATTGCTGATAAAAGAGGGCCTTTGAAAAAGGAGCCCTCCCAAGCGAGCGAGGAAAGCCCCCAAGCCTAAGGTTCAACACCGAGCCAGTCGGTGGCACACAAGCGCGGCACACAAACAGTCCACGAGATGAGGGTCGCACCACTGACTCAACTGCACTTCCCGCTCCCTGTCCCTAATGGTTTCTTTGTACATTTTGCATTTCGCCCCCCGAGTTCCAGGCCGCCACTTGTGGCTCCGGTCGGCAATTAAAATGGCCCTTCGATTGTTCTCGATCGAATTTCGATTACCAAATTGCATTTGAATGCTTGTGGTTGGCACAAGCAAATCCTCGCAACAAATTGGCGCCCAACACATTGGTGGGCCGCCTGCATTGAGCAGCCAGCATTTGGCAGCCAGACCGCAAGAAGAAAGCTGGACGAGGAGGAGGAAAAGGCGGCAACAAGTGGCCAGAGCTAAGGAGGAGCTGCTGGAAAGCGTCGCCAGAGCAGTGCTGTGAGAGTGGACCTTGAGTGGCGGGCAGCAGTCCGCAGTGTGGCGCCTCTGCTTGGGCGCCGCACTGCTGCACGCCCGCAGCTGCAGACTGGGAGCGGCCGGCGACAGTGGTCCGCCTGGTTGGGCCGCAAGAGGAGGGCCAAAATGGGCTCGAGAATGCCAGAGAGAAGAGCCATAGAAGAAGAAGAGGAGGCAATTCTTCTTCGTCTCTCGTCTGTTCGAAGGTCCCGCTCGGACGAGAAACAGGTTGCCGTTTTGGGCCATCTCTGTCTCTGTCTCTGTCTCTGTCTCTCTCTCTCTCTCTGACAACTAGCGGCGAGCTGGCAAGTTGCAAGTTGCAAGTTGCCGCCAGCTCGCCAGTCTCTGTCAAGCAGCGAAAGTGAGAAAACTGCAAGATTATTATTGTTATTATTATTATTACTATTATTATTGTTTTACGTAAAGGCAATTAAGGCGTTCAGTTAATGGCCTTTATGCTGGTTGTGTGTCCAGTTGTTGTTGTTGTTGTTGTTGTTCTCGTTTGTTTGTTCGCTGGCTTGCAGGCTAGCTTGCAGGTTGGCTCACAGACTAGCTTGCGGGCCAGCCAGACGTCTGGCCGGGCAGCTGAGCGAGCGAGGAAAAGGAGAAAGAATAGAGAATTAAGAATTGGGAATCGAGAATTGAGAGCTGAGAGCTGAGAGCTAAGAGCTAAGAGCTGACGGCCGGCTGGGACCTGTGGAGTGGGGGGCTGTAAGTGAGCTTGTGTGCAGAGTTGCCACGCTCTTTGCATTGCGACCAACGCTCGCTGGGTTATCCTGGCCGAATGGGAGCCGCTCGCCAAGGCGCTAAACGAGGCAGAAGGCGAAAAGGAGAGCACGACCAGCTTGCCAGACCTGAGAGCTGCCATGGAGGCAGACAAATGGCGCCGCCAGACACAACAATTCTCTCCTCTGCACATAATGAATCGCCCTAGTCAACCGCCAAGCACCTGTATCAGCGGCGCCTCCTCCTCCTCCAAGCACTGCTTGCTCTCTTCTCTAGACATGACACACTCTCCACTGGCCGCCCTTCTCGTGGGCCTGTTTGTTTGTCCGTCTCCTAGTCTGTTCCTCTGTTGGCGGAGATAAATATTTGAAGTGTAAACAAATATATTGCAAGAGAGTATCAAAGAGCGGCCGTGTTCACGCGCCCGCCTGGACCAGTGCGCCCAAGCGAGGGGAAGAAGAGGCAGCAGAACAAGCTCGACAACAACAACAACTGCTCTTCCACCGGCCGCCAAGGCGACAGCACGTTCTCTTGGCGCCGATCTAAATTGGGCTCAATTTGTCGTTGTTGTTGGCAGAATTGTTGCAAACAGAGAACAATGGCACCTCGCAACACGCGCTCTCTCGCTCTGCCTGCAACTGTGTGTCGTCGGTTTCTATATCTTAGACTTCGTGTCTCAGAGAGAAGAAGCTCTCAAGGCTCCTGGACTGCAAGCGGCGGTTTGAGCAGTTAGAGATCTGCAGACAGACAGACAGAGGGAGAGAGAGATCCTTCTTTTGTCGGCCCAAGATTCCAGGTCCACCACTGAGAGAGCTGGCGTTCGAAAACTCTTTCGGCCAGACAAACCAGAAGTCAGTGGAGCCAGTTGGTCCAGGACGTCGTTCAAACGCTCAGTGGCCAGAGACAGGGAGTAGCTCTGGAAAGGCTTGCTGCAAGCTGCAAGCTGCGAGCCGCAAGCAGAAACAGAGCCTGAATGAGGGGTGACAATTGCACAACAAGAGCTCGCCGGAGCCGCAAGAGTGCACGAGCAGGCACGACAATGGGCAGCAAAAAGACCTTCCTGATTCTGCCTTCTTCCATCTCCCGAACCAAGTCTTGCCAGATATGAGAGAGAGATAGTCAGAACTAGAGAGCTCCACCTAAGCTCTGAACATAGTTGCCAAGTTATGTTCAGTGAGCCAGCTAGCCGTGTGACAAAGTGGACGAATTTGCAGTGGAAGGCGAGAGGAAAAAATTGGCCGCTTGGAAATCCCTTTCAATGTCGTTATTTTAATCCAATTTCAAATTCATCCATTTTGTGCCTATTATTTGCTCCTCAACAAGCTATATTTGCTCCCCACCAGGCAAGAGAGTGGAAGCAAAGCGGGCGCCACTCCTTGCCAGTGGAGCTGGCCAGATCGACTGGGCGCCCGTTCGGTGGCTTGGGCCGCACCAAATGGGCCAGTAAAACGGAACCAAACGTATAGACAATTGGCGGGCGACACTTGTTCCGATCCAAGGTTTTATCAGACAAGCCCAGAGCGCACTATCAATAGGCATATACAAACAAGCGGACGACAAGGGCTCGGCTCTTTGGCGATTAGAGTTCTGGAAGGAGGGCGAAAAATAGATCCACTGCACACTAGATCCACTGTATGCGGTAGCTCAGCTCAGCTCAGCTCAGGTCAACTAATCGCCACTCTTATCGCCTGTTTCTCTTGGCTCACCGAGTTGCCTCTGTGAGTGTGTTCCATTTGTTGCTTCTGCTCCCAGAGAAAGAAAGAGAGCTCAGGTGCCAGAGCGACAGACGCACGCACAAGAGCCATGTGATACCTGGCGGCCTGGCCCGCTGGCAAGCTAGCTTGCTAGCTAGCTTGCCGGCTGGCTTGCGTGGAAACACGCGCAACAAACCACTTGGGCGCACCCATTTTTCGCGAACACCACCGCCAACAAGATACACGCTCGGCGCCGATTGTAATCTCCATCAAAACATTGATCAAACTACCGATTTCCACTAACCACTTGTCGTTCGCTCCTTAGCCTCTCTCTCTATCTCACTAGTCGCCCTCCCAGCAGCCACTCTCAATCGGTTGGCTCCTTCGCCAGCTGCCGCCGAGCTAGCTTGCCAACCTTCTCTCTTCGCGCACCACACATCTCAAGGGAGAGAGCCAAGCTAGAGTTCTAAATCCCAATTTGTGAATATTAGTTTGCAACATATTCTTTGCAACATATTTTCACCTTTCCTTTCGGCACCATTTCCTTTTTCTTTACTGCTATTATTATTATTATTAACATTTTATCCTTTATGCTCTCGTTTTCTTCTCTTTCGCTCCACCGATCTGGTTCATGTTAATTAAAGTTGGTAACAACAAAAAGAGAGAGAAAGAACAAAGTAACAGAGAGCGAAATTTCTCACCCACTTTTTTTTTCTTCTTCTTCTTCTTCTTCCAAAGAACCACCAACACTTTCTTCTCAAAAAGATAGATAGTCATCCCGAGCGGCAGGCAAACAGTTGCTCAGCTCAGCTGGGCCACAAACGAACAGGAACGAAGCCAATGATGTAGAATAGCAGAGCCATTTGTTTTTGTGTAGCCGGTTTAATTTTAGCAACATGCAGACAGCAGATTTCCAATTGATTTATCTCGAACCCAAGCTTTCTCTACTTCTACCTCTTTCATCGTCCGAGACTGTGCCTGCATTGGTTACTCGGCTACCGATCACTTCCTGTGGAATAAACAAATCGAGCACCAGGACAAAGAGTCTCACCGATCTGGCCTTTTGGTCGGCGATCATTTCACTGCTGGCCCGCATTCCAGGCTCGCCCTCTACCTCCATCTCCACCTCCGCCAATCTCGCGCCGCCAGTCTCCCGGCTCGTTCGATATCCTTGGAGGATGCAAACTGGATCTGCCGCTTTATTGATAGAGAGACAAACGAGATGGAAATGGCAAAATTATCGTCTCCTCCAATTTGTGGTGCCCTACTAAGTGAAACTGTCGTCAAGTATCGTGCTCGCATCCATCGCCCCCAGGCTGTCGACATAAATTGACACTAGTACCTTGAAACCCTCGGCTCATTCTCTCTATCGCTCACCTACCTCCGCCATCGGGCCGTCTCGGATTCCAGACACCTGCTGCTCATACTTGATATTGCAAACTGAGATTTTAATGATGACAACTTGGAGAGAAAGCTAGATCTCTCATGATAGACTGAAAGCAGACCAAGCAAGTGCAAAGGCCTCTCATCGCCAACTGTATGATGTACGACCCGGTTCGTACCGGTGACCATTCTGCGCGTGGCTGGCGCCTCCTTTTGGTCATGCGTGCAGACACACAGCATAACGCACGAACGCAATCTTGCATCAACGATGCCATGTAAACAAAGCAAAATATTGCACAAACTTCCATTATTGTCAGTCTTAGACACCGGCAATTCACCACTAGTTATTGTCATTATCTTTTCATGCTATCAACAGTAGCAATCACATCACCATGGGCAAGGGATTCAATAATTTTATGTCAAAAAAAGCCTTCCATCCTGGCTCATATGCGAATCAGAAACGCATCCAGGAGGCCGAGGCAAAGGCTGAGGCAAAAAGAAAACACGACGAGGAAACTCTGGAACAATATCGCAAAGAGCAAGAACTGTTCCAGCAAAGGAGCTTGGTTAGTAAACAGAGTAAGGAAAAGTTGTCGCTAAGTTTTATGTATGATGCACCACCTGGTACCAGTCAAAAGAACGAATCCACGACTACTAGTGATACCCTGATACCAAAGTTGGAGAAGAAGCAGAAACCACAAAGATCTCAATCAAGCAGTGATGAAGAGGAGGAGCTAGAGCTAACATGGCAACGACAGGAACCGAAAGCAAAAAAAGCGGCCCAACAAATTTCTTGTGATAAGAATAAAACAGTGCCAAAACAAGAAACTAAACGAATCAAAATAGAAAGATGACTCCCCCCTCCTAGGCATTTATTTATAAGATTAATTAAAATCTCAAGATAAAATTATCATCAATATCATCTTTTATTATTATTTTTTAATCATTATTATATTTGTTTAGATCTATGGAAATGAACACACATCCATTTGTTCTCTTTGCGCAACCAAATGCGCGTCTCCTCAAATCGTTGCGTATGGACGCCATTTGGAGTTTTTGTTATGGTAAGCCTCACATAGGCGATTGATGAGGAATCTTCTGATAGTAATAAAACGCTCGGATTCAATATCCTTGAGTGTGAGACTCTCGCATTAGATGCTGACGCCGCTGAATCAAAATATAATCGGTGAAAATCTGTGCCTTCTATTAGATTGCCTAAACTTTCAGGCTCAAATGCTGTCATAGATGGGGCACATAAACGCTTATATTTCTCAAAATCTCCGTTATCAATAGTATCCAACAATTGCTCAGTTAATTTGATAATAAGATTAATACGACCACTTTGTGCATCATTACTAGTAACAGTCAAACAATTGCTATCGCCCGAATGACTAGGCCCGTCAACATAATCTGGTTTAACACTAGAACGGTTGTTATTGCGTGTAGCAAGCATGGTAGTTAAAATGGCACCCTTGAGTTTCCTTCTGGCGTTGAATTTCTTCAAACAATCAACAGTCTCCTGCCGATGCAGTGTGCTGGCCACCCGTTCGCGATTGCAAATCCACGGATGCTTCAGAGCCTCGGCGGCCGTA
>Ga0058701_10000096_pt1 | contig 70351 bp, 86 predicted proteins | sample AgamicOrMae_FD_97039 | JGI IMG/M metagenome (GOLD analysis project Ga0058701, IMG submission 97039) | Agave microbial communities from Guanajuato, Mexico - Or.Ma.e | ecosystem: Host-associated > Plants > Phyllosphere > Phylloplane/Leaf | place: Guanajuato, Mexico | collected 2012-06-04
AGACCATGGTGCTACTTTGGTGAGCAAGCATCATGATTTGGTATGCATGACACTCTTCATGGCAATCTCGCTTTCGTTCAGCTAAGCAGACTTCCCTCCATTGTTGTCTATATTTACACACACCGAATTGCTGACGAGACTTTACTCGCTACTTCCTTCCTGATCGTGAGCATTCTATCAAGATTGACCAAGGACATTTCCGACTGGATATTTTCGGCACACACTGCCCAATGTTCCATGGCTTTGCTTCTTCCAAACATAGCAAGTTCAATGCACTCGATTGGATGAATTGATATTCTTGTGTCTCTTGTTGGAGTAGAATGCATTTCCCGTTCAAGTTTTCTCCAATTTCAAACAACAATGTTCTCACTGTCTTTCGTTCCATTCGGCCTCTCGACGGACGTTTTTTCTATCGACGAAGATCTGTCTATTTTCAGGGATTTCTACCCCTTTTCTATTTCGAGATTTGTCATCATAGTCTCAGTAACATTATTAACGGGGTTTCATATCATCTGAGAATGGAATTAGCTCAATGGTCAACGATTAACCATTCTTGTTTGAATCTTTCATCCTTCTTCTACTGCGTAAAATCCAATCACTATCGCCGAAATTGGAGAACAGGAATGGTCGGACTATAAGCTGAAATGGGACCCAAGCGAATATGGGGGAATCGAGTCGATCAATTTGCCTGCTGAACAAATCTGGCTGCCAGATATTGCCCTATACAATAGGTAAGTCTATCACAATAATTTGTTGGGCAATTCGAGGCTACCAAATAGATGAGACTCTCGACCGATCAAGCAGCACAATTGACTGACTGAGATTCACCCGAAAATCAATCCAATCCACTGATTCAATCCAAAAGTGCCGAGGGTTTTTTCTCTGTTTCCATAATGACCAAGGCCAAGGTTCATTATGACGGCCACGTGATTTGGAATCCGCCCGCAATCTTTCGAAGCTCATGCCAAATCGATATCACTCATTTCCCCTTCGATAGCCAAAATTGTCACCTGAAGTTTGGGTAAGTTCGATCGAGTTGTCTGTCAGACAATTGCGCAAAGACAGCAGCAGAATGCTGTCGAAGATGCTCAAATCAAAGTTGAAACTCTCGATATTGATTAATTCTGTTTCAATTTCTCCTGAAATCAACTTTTCCATCCACTGGACAAAAAAGTTCTTGGACTTTCGGCACAAAGATAGACTTGAGGCATATAAACGACACTGAGGGCACCATTGAAAGAGGGACAGATTTGAGTGAATACTATCAGAATGTTGAATGGGACATTATGCAAGCAACAGCAAGGCGTAATGTCATAACATACATCTGCTGTCCAAACGATTTTTATCCGGATGTGACATTCAACTTTACACTTAGGAGGAAGCCGCTATTTTATACGGTCAACTTGATATTGCCTTGTATTGGTATAACGTTTTTCTCTTTCTTGGTCTTCTACTTGCCTTCGGATAGTGGAGAAAAGGTAAGTGGATGCTTGTGGGAATTTGGAATTTGGAGGAAAGAGAGAGACTTCGAGAGAGACACCAATTGAGATTTCCAATCCAAATTGCAGCCACTAACCAAATTGTTGAATTATCATCAAATTGCAACTATGCTCCAAACAATGAACCCTTTTGATAACATAATGCAAACTCAAACAGGTCACACTGACCATTTCAATATTAGTGTCGCTGATATTTTTCCTATCTGTGCTCATCGAGACCATCCCATCGACTTCACTGGCCATGCCTCTATTGGGCAAATATATAGTGTTTACACTGATTCTGATCACATTATCTGTTTGTGCAACTGTCTGTGTGTTAAATATACATTTTAGAACTCCGTCAACACATTCGATGCCCCACTGGATCAAACGCTGGTGCATGGATATATTGCCAAAATATTTGCTCATGTCTGTACCACAATACCAGAGCCAATCTTCGAGCATCCTACCAGAACAATTGATCTATCTGCATAATCAAGCTTACGCCTCATTTGCACTTAACTTGGGACAACAACAACAACAACAAAGCTCCTTAACAAACAACGAACAATCAGCAAGTGGTTATCCTTTGTCAGAGCAGGATGTTAAACAGAAGCAGAGGCAACAAGCGGAGAACAAGTTGATTGGTGGCAACAATGACTACAAGGAACAAGCAATAATCATGAGATCGCAAACGCAATCAAAGCAGACAAATAAGGATCAAGAGGAGAGAGGGAGGCAGCAAACGAGAGCACAGATGAAACAGACACAACAAATTAATAGGCTAAACCAATTGATGCACCAAACGACCCTCTCAAGTGATAGATCGGCCTCTTCGGGGCCAACTGCAAGCCGGAAACAGAATCAACTGATGGAGCTTGAAGTGGCCAGTTTGCAGGCGGCTGCTAATTCGGCCAGTTTTTTGCCTTACTTGCAATCGGAGGCAGCCAGAAGACTTCGGATGCAGCGCTCAAGGAGCTCCGAACGGGACAAGAGCACCTCTGGCGAGCCACCTAGTGGATCAAATAACAACAATAATAACAATAACAATACTAACAACTCGCGCCCACCTTCAAGCGCCAGTGGTAGGCCTCAGGATGGCACCAGCACCAGCAACAGGCAGCAGAAGAGACCTGATAAGAGCGCTCGTGTGCCGGAAGTGGTGCACTCCAGACTGGAGTCCGGAAATGGAGCTGAACGAGCTAGTAATGAGAGACCAGCCCATTCGAAGCGGAGAAAGTCAGGCTTCAAAGTTTGGAATTTCTTGAAGCTGGGCTCTGGAAAGGAGACGACCAGCGTCAAGTGGGGCCAGCAGAGTGAGGGCGCCACCAGGCCCACCTTGAGCGGCGCTGGCGACGAGCGACAACGCCAGTCCAACGCTTCCGCCATTAGTGTTCCCCACGCCTTCCAGCAGGACGACCCGGACGACGATTACCAGCACCACCGGCACTTCCAGGTGCGCGCCTCCATCTGCAGCAACAACCTGTGGCGCATCGGACCCAAGCGGCGCTGCAGTCTGGCCGCCCCAATGCTCAACTACCCGACCTTCTACGGGCCCTTTGTGCCCGCAGGCCACCAGCACGGCGCCAACTGCGGCTGCCCACTCGGCCAGGCGCCCACCACCATCAGCGGCTACTTGGACGGCCGGCCCGCGGCCCCTTGTCGTCTGCCAGTCCCAGAGAGTGGCCACGAGAACTCCGCCTCCTCCGAAAGCGGCCACGAGGGAGGCCCACCCCACGAGAGAGCGCCCTCGTCGAACCTGCAGGGGCCGGAAGCGTCTCAGCAGAGGCAGCGACTTGGAGGGCAACGAGTGGGCCCCATGGACCCGATGACAACCATCGGCCTGGTGGTGGACTCGTCCAGAGGGCAGCCCAGTGTGCAGGCGATGCCCCAGAAGAGGAGCATGCTCGTCAATGGCGACCAAACCTTTCCGGACTCAGAGGCGAGCTCGAGCCAGCAAGACCAGGACGACGCCGAGGACTCATCCAGCACCAACCTGCCCCCACCGCCGCCCCCACCTCTCTCGCCGGACTTTGCCACCAGAGCGCCGGCGCCCAAAAACACCCTCGGCCACCACCACCACCAGACCTACCAGGTGGCGCCTCCGCTCGCGCATCCACTTCCGCTTTCGGTGCCGAGATCGACGAGCCACATGGAGGCGAGTCTGGCCGAAGTTCGCCACTCAAACATTGGTCACTCGATGGCGGCCGGCCGGCAGGAAGAGCAGTTCTATCTGCGCCCAAACAGCTCGAGGCCGCTCGCAAGGAGCAAGAGCAACGAGCAACATCTGGCCCAGAATCTGACGCCCTTGAGCGGCTTCCAGCAGCAGCAACAGAGGCCAGTCCCAATGCAGGACCATTGCGACTTGGGCAGCTCGGCAAAGCTCTACCAGACGGCCTACAAGCTGCAGGCTCCCGGCCAGCCCTCGTCCATCGGGCGCGCTCTCGGCCAGGCCTACATCCAGACTCTGCGCCGGCAGGGCACTGTCTACTCGCCCATCATGATGGAACCGCTGAATCAATCCCTCGCCAGCAGAGAGGACAACCTTAGGAGCAGCATCGAGCCAGCCGGCCATCTGTCGCTCGACCACCACTATCACTCCCAGCGACCAGGGGGCCCCAACGGCGTCTGGATGCCACAGACAGCCTCTGGCATGGGCCCCATTCCGGCCACCATCGACATGTTGCGTCGCTCGAAGAGTCAGAGTTCTCTCTCGAAGAGATCACAGCCAACCCACTGGAGTCTCATGCAGAGTTCCTCTCGCGACCAACACACCTCAGAGCTGCAGGCTGACAAGCCAATATGGTGGCGCCCTCCCATTGATGTGCACCAGCAAGCGAGAGGCTCCACAATGAGCCGATTGCCAAGCTCGGCGGCTCACCAGCCTCGTCCTCAACACTCTAAATACCAGCGCCATCAGCACCAGTACCATCATCATCATCACCATCAGCTGGAACGCGCCTCCAATCTGCCCATCGGCAACGCGAGATTGATCCAAAGATTTCACCAAAATCACCCCGCCGGCTTCTCAATGGAACGAGCCGAGACACACAACAGCCAGTTCATCGTTAGATCGGTGGACTCGAGCTCGCTGAAACCAGAATCAGCTCGCCACTACCAGATGGGCCCGGCCAGAGTCTTGGATGGCTTTGGGCCGGGCCGAGAGGTGCAGCAGAGCCATGCAACAAGTGAGAGGGGCCCCATTGCGAGCGATAACAGTTGCAGTTGCACGGCCAGCCTGAGGAAGCGCCCAAACAACGATTATCAACACCAACAATCGATTCGGGCTCGTGAGTCTGGCAATCATGCAAAGTCGATCCAAACGCAAGCACCTGATGCTCGTCTTTTGAATTTGCTCAAATTGATCAACGAAGTCGATAAGGCCATACAGAATGCTATGTTTATTGCTCAACATATCGATAATTTGGACGAATTCGAGAGCGTAAGTTATCAAAAAGACACCCATTTGGCATCATAGAACCTCATTCTCCAAACAAAATGCCAATTTTCAATTTTTTCCGAAAGAATTCTTTAAAAAAGAATTATCAACTATATGATAAGCCTTTGATCTTTCTTTCGAACACCACATTAACAAGTTAGCCCACTGCCATAACATGTGATTGATTAACAGGTGAAAGAAAACTGGAAGTACATAGCCATGGTGATAGATCGGATATTCTTGTTAATATTTTTGTTCGCCTGCATCTTCGGCACGGTGGTCATATTCGCACTCGTTCCCTGGCACCACTATTTAAGCGAAAAACCGATTGATCTACAAATGACAAGATTGCTCGAGTCGAATCTAGCGGACGGTTGATTGCAGCCTTTGGTCAACGATATCAAGAGGAAGAGGATCTAGCTAAGCAAATGTAATAACTTTATCACCTTGCGCTACTACCGAAACAACAAGTAGAAGATCGATCGAAGGATACTGATTGCTTGATCCAGATTCAAGCAAGCGAGTGCTCTTCGCCGATCCTAAGAGAAGAACCGAAGAGATCCGACAAACTGATAGTCGACTATCTCGGCTCGAACGACAAATCCCTCGTCTGGTGTCAGCAACCGTATGTTAACAATGGGATTAGGATGCAATCAGGATGAAACCACTCTCGATCGAGACATTCAAACTGGTCGGCGGGTAGTCACGGAAAAAGGCAAGGTGCTGTCGGACACGGCTGGAAGATCTCGAATCCTCGCTTATCATGAACCTGAGGCACAGATTACAGACTCGAGAGAAAATAAATTGTTCATCGAAATCATGCGATACTTTCCGAAACTACGAGAGTTTGAGATATATTCTCTCAACCTCTCTCTCTCTCTCTCTCTCTCTCTCTCTCTTTCATTCATGTCGTGCAATTGGCACAGACGAATCTCCCTATCGTCAGCCGATGGACCAGCCTTCGGACGGGCGCAGATGCAGACCAGCAACGGGTAGACACGCACCAGGGTTGTGCATTTGTTTTTCTCTGACGATTCTAGTCCTCCCACGGGGCACTACTTTCTCCTGAAACCCTAAGCTCCAGTTAGCTAATGGCCTTTCGATCTGGCTACTATAGAGACGGGCATCATAAACCGATTGCTCGGTCGGCTTATTCCTTCGAATAGGAATTGCTGGTAGCTTACTCCGGCTAGCCGCACTCTCGGAGTCAACGCATACCTTGTTGCAAACTCGGGACATAGTTTGCAGTTCCCTATCGAGTTGCGGCTCGATGCATTCAAGGTGCCTGGTGGTGACACCTTTGATCGCTGGTCTCTGCGATCCCCTCATGTCATAAGACATAGCCTCGTGGGGTCTACCATCAAGCCCCTTCGCTGGCTGATATCCAGCGGTTCGAGGGTCGCCAAACCTCTATTCCGCTAGGTAACTTTATAACGTGCATGGGGTTGCACATCGACCCCGGCCGTTGGTGCAACTATGGCCAGGGGCTCAGCCGAGGCCGAGCTGTGGACAAAGTCCTTGCATGCAGCTAGGGACCCCACCCCGCTTGTTCTGCATGATGGGCTCAGGGCGGCTTTCTTGTGGATGAAGTTTCCCTAAGGAAACTAGATCCTACGTGAGCCCTTACGAAGAAATCGGCACTTTGACCCAAAATAAGCTAAGTCCTAACTCACCCAAGTGAGCGAGGACTTAGCGTATTTGCGGCAAAATGCAAATTTTGCCACGCCCCTTCCGAAGGACGACCTCGATTAGCCCGCGTCGGTCACAAGCAAGACGTATTGCTATTCCGACGCGGTTACCAGGAGCAGCCACGTGGAGGCTGAGGCCGTAGCAGCACCCGTGGGTACTGCCACTAGGACCCCTATAGAGGATTACGCAAAAATCCCGGGATCCACCACTACCAAGACCAAACAACAACAACACTACCATGCACCACCTACTGTAACCCTCTATAGTTCGGAGTAGAGTCATAGTTACTCCCAATAGCGAGGGGCTATTGAAAGTGTGCCTTGAAAGTACTTGATGAGTAGAGTACTTGACCACTGGATAGACGATAATATAGCTAGTACACGAATATGATGACTGTCCAGTCATCAAGAATTGTCGCGGCAGAAGGCGGTTAACTTCTGATAGGGTTTTTATCAATTTTTGAAAAAACTGCATGGTTTCTGTCTAGAATTTCGGTAAGACTATTGTCTATCTGCTCAACCCTATTGGGTTGTAAAACCCTTACGGCAGCACATGATCGACCTTCATTATCTGTTTCTCATCCAAAAGCTGTCGTCGAGCGGTAAATCATGGATCTTCCTCGAACAATTTCAGATTTTCCAGCCCGATGTGAGCTTCATAGCCGAGAATATCCTTCCACCCTTTTGGATCAAGAAGGTAGTGGCTCTCTAGCTACAAACATTGCAGGCCGGTTTGATGTTCGCAGTGATCTTTTTGTCTAGCGTCTCGATAGAGCCTTCAGCCATCTCGACTAAAACCGAATTATCACTAAGGAGGTGAAATACATGCATATATGACACCTGCGTCTTTATTAATTTTGAGAGTCCGGACAATATTGGCTTTAATAACACCCCACATCAGTTAGTAGAAGTTCATTTGATTGATTATGAAATTCTCAACTACAATTCGGCAAGTTAGAAAGATGTAAAATCGTAGTTGGGAAGAAAAGATGACCCAAACAAAATGCAAGCTCAAGAAGACTTACTACAAGTTGATCGCTGAAAAAGTCCTCGCACATCAGGAAGGTGGAGTGAGGATGGGGGTGAGCTTTAGAGTCAAATGGTCGGGATACCGTATCGAGACGACGGAAAGGAGTGTAGCAATTCTCGGAACAATTGACGGAGTATAAAAGGCGGTAGAAGAGAATTGATAAAGTGACAATCGTTATATTCGTGTACTAGCTAATTCTGGTCAAATGGGGGGGAGCTTCGTCGATGAAGAGGTAGAGCGAGAGCGAGAACGAGCCCGAAGAAATGGAATCACTAGTTCAGCGAGATAGTCAGACGTAAGTGAGTTACAAAGGGGCGCCAGTGGCACCATCTGGATCCATTTCAAGGGAGAGCTTCGCACTTTAGCCACAAGTGGGCGCTGCAATCGCACTTCAAAAGCCCACCACCATCATCCTGCTGATCGTTAGTGTTGAATCATCCATTTGGGCCCGGCTCATATTCAGCCGACGGCATACCACTTATTCATTTCATGAGCTTCAAGCCAGCTGAGCCCAGTGCTGCATCTGCTGAAATGCTGCAGTGTGTTTGTATTCATGTTTGCACAATCCGGAATACATTGAGGTACGGGCAGGAAGCAAAGGTAAATGGGAAGAGGTGGACTGAGTCGACAATGAGGTGAAATTTATTGCTTGGCCCGAGAGTGCAGTGTAAGCAAAGTGGGTTGGGTGGACGCGTGTCACTTTGGAAGTGGCCCAAGTTGGATCATTGTCGTCTCAGCACAGTGTGGCCGCAATTCGAGTCCTGATTTCACGCCCCTCAGCTCGAGGCTTGCATTATGGTGGCGCCACTGGAGAGGGCCCACTGCAAGGTGTGTAAATAGGAGCAGAGGGAGGAAAAGATTTCCAAATTTAGCCCATTTCCGCCACTCTCTTCTCACCCACGGCAGAGAGGCAGTTGCCGGCGACTGGAGATTGTGGCTCGTCTCCCAGAGGAGCTGGCTTGTTGTGTGTGCCGAAATTGATCGCGCAATTTCCACCAGTTCGCGTATGTAAATCGTCCATGGATTTCTAATTCCAATCGAGGGCTGACTTGACCAAGATTTCAAATTCACAACCTTCTCGCCGGCCATTAGGAGGCGAAAACATATGGAATTATCGCCTATTCTGCCGCTATTCTGCCCAAGAACGAGCCGGCCAAGCTTAACCTGCTCGATTGGATGTGTATATTTTACTCCAGCCAGCGAGTTGGCCCCTCCGTTTGGTTGGAAAATTACGACCCACGCCCGCGGGCTTGTGTCGTAATTTCCCCGCCGGCAACCTCTTGCTGCTCGCCCCAACTCTGAGCCCCCAGTGGCAGTAGACGCAAGGAGCAGCGCCGGCAGCTCTCCCGCTCGGCCAAACGTGATCCATCTTCCACCGAGGGGCCCATCTTGCGACTCGCCAGCCAGTGTGTGTGATCTGGCAAGCGAGCGAGCGAGCAATGGAACGGGCACGAAGATGGCCAATTGTTTCATCGGGCTCGTTTTCATTTCCGCCACGAGAGGCCCCCCTCGGGCCAGTGCGGCTCGCCTGGGTGGAGACTGCGGCTAAGGTTGGCCCGCACGAAGAGCGCCCTCGGCTTGGCGGTATGATAATGGGCCCCGATTGGGCCACTTGCGTCCAGAGTTGGGGGGCCGCAGGACGAATTTTGAGCTCCGTCCAGGCCCATCATTTGGAAAACAATAATGTCTCGAGGCGGCCCGTTCGGTGTGTGTGTGTGTGTGGCCGTCTGCTGCAGAAGAGGCGGAAGAGTGGCCGCGGAAACAGTTGCGGGCGCTCTCGAATGCGGCCCGCGAGGAGGCGGCCTTATTTCGAGCAGACTGAAATGGGCCAGTGTTCCGCCCTCGTGGTCTCGTTCCCAAGCGAGAACGAGACGCCGAGAAAGGCGCAGAATGCAGACAAAGCGGCGTCTGTTGGCGAGCAGGCAGCAAGAGAGGGCCTCTCTGGCCGCAAAAGGAATCCATTGAGCGAGCTTGCCGCTGGCGGGCCTTCTTTTGCTGCCGGCTCAATGCTGGGCTCTTTTTGCCTCCTTCTGGCCCCAAGCTGCCAGAGAGAAATGGGCCCCGATTGATTGCAAGTTGTCGGCCCGCCCGATCGGCCAGAAGGCGGCCAGAAGGCGGCCAGAAGCAGGCCAGAAGCAGGCCAGAGAAGAGGGAGAAGGAGCCAAGGCGGAAGGAGCCTCGAAGGCGAGCTAGATGGACGGCGGGCAACATGCCAGCCAGCGAGTCAGCCAGCCAGCGAGTGGGAGCAGGATCCAGACGGGGCGCATGTCAGCCGGGCTGAATGTTACTTATCTGGCCAGTGGGCCCGGCAGGCACACGCGAGACAGGCCTTGGCCGTTGTCCAAAGTTGAAAGTTTGTGTGCGCCAGTTATTGTCATTGTGTTGTTTTCCTTGTCCCCTTTGTTGTTTTGCTTCTTCTGCCTCCACTTTTGCCACTGCTCCTCCTCCTTCTTTTCCGCTCAAAAGGGGAAAAAGTTAGTCAAAGTTTGCAACGCCCAAAGGGGCGCAGCAGTGCAGCAAGCAGATTAAGATCTATAGACAATTGATTGCGCCGAGCGAGCTGCCGGCGGCCGCCCAGCGACGACTTGAGGCCGCTCGGCTTCCACTGGCTGCCGATTTGGGATCTGCCGGCTGGCTGATCCCAAAACAATCCACTCCACCTAAGGTCTCATCTGGCGCCCATTCCCTTTCGCCCCTCTGGCTCTGGCGTGTGGCAAGAGGCAAGCGGCAAGCGGCAAGTGGGAGGTGGGAGGACCCGCAGCCGATCAGCCCGGTGCCCAAGTGACAGAAAATGTGGCGGAACTGAAGTATAAGCCGAGCACGAGCTGGCGAGACTCCAAGCCGAAAGGGAGACGCGCCTCCTTTGGCTCCTTTGGCTCCTTGCCGGGCCGCTTCCGCTTCCGTCAGCGTGCCTCTGGGCGCGTGTGGCCACCCAGCACGCCGGGGGCTGAGCTCAGGCGTGCAACAGCAGGCAGGTCGACTTTTGACTTTGATCCCTTAATTTCTGGCCCTTCTTTTTCAACCGAGCGCCCCCCTCTTGTTCTTGCCTTCCCCTCTTGCTGCCTCTCTCTAGCTCGCCAGCGAGTGGGGCCTGCACGACGAGCTGAAATCGTTCAGCCATTGCGGCAAGGTGGGCGCGCCCTCCGCACGGCCAGCCGCACGCAGTCCTCCTCTTGGGACAGAGCGGCCTGAAGGCCGAAAAAGTGGCCGCCCGTCTGGCTGGCTGGCCACTTTTTGGGCCCATTACTTCGCGCCAGTGAGCGCTTTTGGGCGGGCCAAATGGGCGCCCCAAAAGTTGTGCGCGGAGGGGCGTTATGCATTGGCGCAAGATGTGCTCGATATGTTCGACTGCTCTGGATCATTTGTGCCTCCCCAGGCAGCACACGAACACAGTCTGGCCAATTGTTTCCCTGAGCAGAGGGGGCGCGCCCTCGAGAAAGAGTTATAAGAGTGGCCGCCGTTTCCGGTGGGGCGCCCGCTTTCTTTGGCTCGCCGTTGGGCCCATTGTTGAGCTTGAGTTTGTGACGGTTATTCCGGCCGATTGTTGGCCTGGAGGAGCCTCCAGTGGGGAGTGTTGCCGGCAGCAGTGTGCGACTGTGGTGGGGGCCCACCCAACGAGCTGGGCCGAGATCATTTTGTATTGTAAATCTTTGGCGCGGGTGCCATTTTATGAGGCGCAGCAGACGGCGCGCCTGCAAAGAGGCGAGCAAAGAGGCGCGCGCCGAGGATTTATATTGCAAATGAAGAAAGGGGAAAGGAGAAATGAAATGAAATGAAATGGATAAACAGGGCCCAGGGCGGCAGGAAGAGCAGGAGAAGGAGAAGTAAGAGCAAAAGTAAAAGCTAAAGCTAAAGCAGGAGGGTGTTTGAGTGTGAGCGGGCGGCGAGAAAGTGGGCGAAAGTGGGCAAAAGATTTTACAGGAAACCACTTGAGACTGGCTGCGCTTGGGGCGCGTGAAATGCAGCCCAGATGGAGCCATCCGGCGGCGCATTGTTGCTCCTGGCGCGCCGGTTCGCCACTTCGCCTGCCCAGACGGGCGGCCCCAAGTGATTGATCAAAGTCGGGCCAGAGCGGCGCCAGACTGGAGGGCAGCCAGCCGGCGGGAGCAGAAGAGTTTTGCAAAGAGCGCATTGGAAGCTCGTTGGAAGTGAGAGTTTGTTTGTCAGTGCTCTCTCTCTCTCTCTCTATTGCGCCCCAAGGCTCGCCAGCTTGCGGGCTCGCTTGGTGTCTGGCTTGGCGGCGGGCCATTGGCTCTCTTTGGCCAGTTGTTGCAAGACAGAGAGAGAGAGAGAGGCCGCTGGATGGCGTGCGCGAGTGGCGCCCGTTCGTGTGCGGCCTCCGCCGTGTGGTGCTCGCAGGCCCAGCGTGGGCGCACATGAAAATGATGGAACTGGAGCGGAGGAGCCAAAATCTGCTCCCCAGCTAGTCCATCAATCAATGACGCGCTCCCGCTGGTGTACATTGAAAAGTGAATTGAATGGGCCCGAGAGGAGCCTATGGGCGCGGGGAACAAATACTCTGCACAAAGCGGGCAGGCGGCCGGCTGGCTTGGCCTGTGGAGCGGCCTGTGGACGCGCCTCCAAGGCACGCCATTGGGCCACTAGGAGCATTAATGAGCATACGTGAAAGCTAAATAATAGAGGCGCCCTCTTGGCTGTGCGCCGGCCGGACCACTTGGGCCCTGTGTGGGCTAAGCAGCGGCCCATTGCTCAGCCCAGTCTGTCTGGAGCGCGTGCATCGCTTGCAGAGGCCACTGCAGTTGCCGGCGAGCAGCAATGCGCAATGGCCGAGCGGCTGGCTGGCCCCCAGCCGCCGAATGATGATTTAAATTCACAGCTAGAGCTTGTTGGGCGCAGGCAAAACATTTGCCTAGGGAGCTGAATAAAATTTCACTTTATTCCCTCTCTTTGGGCCAAGCTGCAAAGTCCTTCCAGTCTTTCCAGCTTGGCCCCACTCCACTGACTTTGTGTGTAACAAAGTCAAACTATCAGCCCAACAAAGCGGCCCAACACTGCCCCTCTTCAGCTCCACTTCCAAAGGCGCCGACCTCGCCCGAGTTCTGCAAACTGGAAGTGCCCGCGAGATGGAGCCGCCGAGCCAGTCAGCTAGAGACCCGCATCCGGCGGCTGGAAATTCCCACTCGCCGGCCAGACTATCAGCTTGACAGGACAGGTTGGGCCAGCCGACGGCCCAGAGGTGGCCAGGAGCGCCTGTAATCGGATCAATCGCCGGTCTTAGTGGACGAGCTTCCAGAGCTGGTCTGCCGCCCACAGACTGCCCTCGGCAGCAAGCCAACTAATTGCAGCCGCTCGCCTCGGACGGCGCCATATTTTGGCCCCGATTGGCGCCAGATGGCAGAGCTGAGGCACCTGTGCACTGAGCTCTTACTGACTGAACGCTTAGTGCCAGACGCCAAGCTCGCCACCAAGAGCGCCAAGCAGAGCCGGCGGAAGTCGTGCGGCCGGAAGTGGGCCGGCCGCAGTGAGGGAACCAGTTGCGAGATTGGCGTGCGGCTGGGAGATAGCAATCTTGCGTCGAGTTGGCTCGTTCGAGGCTGCTCGGACTTGAGGGTTTGTAATTATGAGCCTTGCATGGTGGTGGGCCGCCCAATGGGGAGGTAAATATTTGTCAATTGATAGGGCGCCTCGATTGGGGTGGATGTGGGGCGCTTGTGGAACGGACAAGCTGACATGCGGGCGCACACAGACACTGGCGGGCGGCCGACGATCGAGACTGGGCCCAGCAAGAGCGCGCCGAAAGGGTGGGCGCGGCTTCACTGCGGCGGCAAGTGTCTGCCTGGCCAGAGACGAGCAAGCTCGCTGGGAATCTCCGAGCGAGCGAGTGGAGGTCTTGGTGGCGGCGAGCGGCGAGCGGCAAGCAGCGAGGTCAATTTGGGTGAAGTGGCGCGCACACAGAGACAATGAGGCTGCGCTCGAGGAGACCAAGTGGCCAGTTTCGTGCCTGGGCTCGTCTCTGGTGCTCTGCTGGGCTGCTGGCGAGGACCCAGGAGAGCGGCAGTTGAACATAAATCACGTTGTTCTTGTGCTCTTTTTGCCAGCCGTTGGGCGGCCACAATTTGCGCCTGATGCCGGCCAAAAGGGGCACCGTTCGGGCAATTAACTGGTCCGATTGGACGGCCGACTCAATTGCCTGAGAGTGGTGGCCCCCCGCAACTTGGGAATACTAGTCCACCGAAGGGCAGCCGGCGCTCATTGCAAGCATTGGATGCGCATTGGAATGAGCGCCGCCATTGGATGGGAGCCAAACTGTTGGGCAACAACTGTTGGGCCAAATGTTGCCCAACAGAACTCTGGCCATGAATGGGCAGCAGTGTGCTGTCTCCTCGCTGGTGCCCATTGCCTCTCGGTGTGCTCTCGGCGTGTCACTGTGTGTAGCGGTGGCCCTCGGCAAGCCTGGCCGAGAGTGCGCTCGTGTGCACTGTGCAAGAGCGGCCTCCTCCAGTGGCGCCGCCCCTGCACCGTCCAGGCACTCAATTGAGGCCGCCCAGGAGTGTCCAGCAGTCTGCTCGCGTGCGTGCTCCTCTCTCTCTCTCTCTCTGGCCGTGCGTGCCCCACTCTGCGCCTCTCACTCTTCGTGTGTGGCCTTCAGGCTGCTGCAACACAAGCCCAGGACAAGCCCAATGCAACGAGCGCCTCCCAAGCCTGAGGCTCGAGCCCCAAGTGGCCAGCACTGAGCCTTCAGTGTGAGCTCGGCACTGGCCCTCTTCTGCTGCTCGTCTGCCGCTCGCACCTGAGCTGGACATGCCTTGGACACACCGCCTTGGACACACCGCCTTGCACATGCAGCCCTGAACATGCACTCTGGACAGGCGGCCCTGAACATGCGGCCCAAAGACATGCATCCGCCCGCAAAGCTCCAGTTCCGGCGCCAGTCTCTCCTTCTGCTGTTTGCTCGGACAACAGTCTCGCCGCAAGAAGAGCCCCCCTCTGATTGGCCCTCGGCCTTTCCGGGCCCAGTTGATTGCCCGCCGGTGGGAGAGAGCCGAGCGGAGGGGGCGAAAATGCGCCGACAACAAGCGCACCAAAGCCGCCCGAGAGGCGCCCTCCAGCAGGGCCCAAATTGGGCAGCAGTGGGCGCTCGCTCGCTTTCCATCTCGGCAGCTCGAAGGAAACCAAGTGGAAGAGAGCAGACCTTTCCCCTTGCGCCTCTGGCCCGCCTTTAGTCTGCCTTTGCTTTGGAGACTTCCTGCAGCCCTGCAGACTTTGCGCACTTTGCCGCAAACTGCGCCGCCCTCAGTCCTCAGTCCTAAGCAATGCAGCAATGCAGCAAGGCCGCCCCATCGGAGTGCAGCCAGCCGACTCCCAGGACGCCATTTGGCCATTTGGCTCCAAGCAAGCGGGGCGCTGTTTGGATGTGTGGAACTGGCCGCCGTTGGGCCGTATGATGAGCTTTAATTCGATTGAATATTACAAATATGTATAATTTTTTCCCCTTCCGCCTGGGCGTCGAGGGAGGGCGGCCTTGGGGGAGCTGCGGGGGGCGCACGGCGAGCAAGGCGGAAGGAGAAGAAGGGAGAAGAGGGGGGCCAACTTTTGCTACAAGCGCGCCCAATGAGCTCACTGGTCTGAAAACGGTTCGTCTGGCTTCCTCGGGCGCGTTCACTGGAGCTAAGCGCCGGCCTGGCTGAGCAGGCGGCCGATATTCATCACTTACTACAATGCCACTTTCAGTCCGTGGGCTTGGGCGCACACTGAAGCCCCTCTCGGCTGCCCAATTGCGAGCTCAGTGGCGAGATCAAAGGCGAGCTCAGAGGCGAGCTTTGCAGCGGCTGCTCTTCGGGCGAGCCAAAGCATTGCTCGCGCTCACTCGCCAAAGCCGCCCCACCGGCGAGGCGGCGCCCAAATAGAATCAAATCGACCGGCGCCCAAGCGAGAGGTTCGCTCCGGCGGACAAACTGGCGCCAATATTTCGCCCCAGCTCGCCTGTGCGCCGGCGGCCAAGACGAATGGGGCGCCCTCGACCGCCGTCTGCTACTGGGACGGCGCCTCCTCTTCCTCCGCGCCACTTCCTCCCTGCTCGACAGGAAGCCACTTGAGCGGCGCGCACACACTGGCAGACACGCGCGCCCCACCGACTTGCAGAGGGCCAGCGAGAGAGAGAGAGAGAGCGGGAGAAAGAAATAGATTTTCATTATATTTGCGGCTCGATGCTTGCCCGCCGGAGGAGGCCAATGCAGCTTCAGTGCAGCCCCCAAATGCAGTCTGTGTGCAGCCCCGCGCCTAGTCCAACGGCGCTGGCCCCAAGCTAGTCCCTCGGCAGCCCAATGGAGGCGGGCGGGCGCATAAGTTTACTTGGCCGCCTCCTCGGGCGCGTTGTCGATCATCAATGGGAATTATTATCACTCCATTCGGGCGGCTCGAACTTTGGCTTAGGCCCAGCTTGGCTTTGGCAGCCGCGCGCCATTCGCCCTCCACCGTCCCTGCTCTGTACTGCTGCTTAGGGCAGGCCGACTCGCCCTCAGCTCGCCCCCAGCTCGCCCATTCGGCGGCATTCTTTCGCAAACTTTATTAGTGCTCCCAACAGGCGCCCTGCCGGCTCGGCGCGGCTTATCGAGGCCGGAGGGGCGCCGTTGGCGAGCGAGCGAGCTAGGCAGAGCAAGAGGAAGAGGAAGGGAAAGGGGAAGAGTCTCGCCAGAGGGGCCCCATCGGAAGGCGGAGGCAATAAGCGGCCGGCCGCGACAAGATGACGCTCCTGGTCCCATTGTATCGGATGCGTGCGGCCGATCGAGCTCTCAGTTTGGGCGGCGAGCTCGCAGTTCGCACTCGGCAGCTTGAGGTCCGCGGCTCGTGGCTGCCTGCAACTACCTGCTCGTTGGCGGCGAGCTCGGCCCATGAGTCCAGCTGCTCATTGATCAAGATTAAGACGAGCTCGCCGGCTCGGCTGGACGAGGGCGCCAGCAGAGAGAGAAAGAGTGTGGTCTGCGTGTGCTTCGTGTGTGGCTCGCCGGCCCGAATTGGGGCCAAGTGGGCGGCGCCAAATGACGGCATTAGGCGGCGGGCGCGACAACTTGGAACAATTGATTGGCTGCAAACGGTCTCGCCGGGCCGCCCAGGTGGGTGTCGCGCTTTTGGACGGTGGACAGTGGACGGCGGTCGCTGGTTGGCGGTCGGAGGGCGCCATTTGGGGCAGATTTGGGCGAGCTGCGAGCTGTGAGCTGCGAGGGCGCCGCACGAGGCCGCCAAACTGGATGCGAGCTCTTCGCTCGCGGCAGAGACTCGCTAAGCCAGCTCGAGCCGAGTTGGTGGCGAGCGAGAGACGAGCAGTGGCAGAGAAGGCCCAATGGATCGTGCACAGGCGCAAAGAGGCCAGCCAGCCAGCGGGCTAACGAAGGCTCTCGGCGGCGCTTTGGGTGGCGGCCGCAAACGACAGTCTGCAATTGTAATGAGCTCCAGGGGAGCGCGCCACTGAAGAGACTGGGCTCAGCGCGCGACGTGCAAACGAACTCGGTGGGGGCCAAACGGGGCCCCTTTTGCAGATTGGCCGCCCAGAGCTAAGGGTCGGCTTTGCTAAGGTTCCAGCTGAGTCTAAGTCCCCGAGTAAGTCTGAAGCTCGCTCGCTCGACGGTGCTCTTTCTGCCCCTGCACTTTGGCCCCTCCTCCATCTCCGTTGGGCGCCCCACGAAGGCGACTGAGGGCGCTCACCGAAGGCGCTCAGGCTTCTCCGGAGGGGGCGCCTTCCGGAGAACTTTGGACAATTTTCATCGGGCCCAAATCGAGTTATGCGGATACTCGGCAAATGCAAAGAGCTTATTGCTCTTCGCGACTGGCTGCAAAGACTGGCCCAATATTGCCGGCCAGTCTCCGTGTGTGTGTGGCCCGCAAAGTGTTCTAATTCATTAGCCTCGTTCAGCTGAATATAATGTCTCAGCACCACTTGGGCCACACGTACATGAGCAGAGACGGCCAAGTCAGCTGGTTGCCGGTGCAAAATGGGCCCTAACACACACTTGCCTCTCTCGCTCTGTGCAGACAGTCTTCGGCTGGCCAATGGTGCTTGTTTTTCTGTCACACATTTTCACAACACAACACGACACATTTTGCACCGCCGCCCCAAAGAGCTCAAGCTAAGCAGAGCGAAGCTCTCCCTCAGCTCTTTTTCGAGCCCTTTACACAAAGAGGACCCACCAATTGGGGCCAAGCGGCGGCGAGAACTGCTGCGAGGGACAGGAACTGGCAATTGGTCGGCCGCTTGCAGTGGGCGCCAAATGGAGCCCACGCTTAGCAGTGGGCGAGCAAAGAGTGGGGCCAAATGAATCAACTGGCGCAAACGCAATTGTGTCCCGGCCCAAAGCGTTGCGAGCGAGCTGGTCTCTCTTTATCTCGAGAACAAAGAGGAAAAAGCTCATTAGTTGGAAGTGCCAATAAATTATTATGAGCACTACTTGTTGTTGTGGCGGCGCTTGTTTGTGCGCGCCTCTGTCTCCGCCAGCTTGGCCCACAGACGCAGAGGCAAGCGACTGCAGCCTCTCTCCTAGCCACTCGTCATTTGGCCGGCGGAAGTGTGAGCGCAATGTTGTCAACACATTGCCGCCCAACAGGAGAGAACATTTCCCACTTCCGGCGCCACTGAGGACTTTTGTCTTGCGAATTCCGCGCGGTGAATCCACTTTGGCCGCCAACTAAATGGGGCGCATTGAGAGAGCGAGAGAGGCGCCACTCTCGCGCGGCCACAATCGAAATAATATGGCCCCACAACAAGAAGTATTGGCGGAAAGGCGTCCACGAACAGAACACACGAGCCATTAGATAGAGACATATATCCGCCTGTGTATAAATATATCTATCAACTTGGTACTTCTGCTTCCGCCGAAGTGTGCCCGTAATCGACCGGAAGGAGAGCGGAGTGCATTTATCGCAAAAAGAGCGGCGGTAATGAAGTGGCGGCGGAGCCATTGGACGCGCCTCTTGGAGCGGCGCTCTGGGGGCGACCAATGTGGTGTCAAAAGGGGATTTATCAAATGGCTCGCCTGGAGGAGAGTCTTTGGGATTGCGGCCATTTTGTCTCGGGGCGCTCGTTTGAGCTTGGGGGGGGGGGTTTAAAAAGTTGAAAGGCCACGAAGGGGGAAGAAGAAAATAATAAGACAAAAAACTTAATTGAGACGCCTAATGGAGCAAGAGGAAGGGGCCAAATGAGGGCAAAGGAGGGGGCTGGCGACGCGAAACAAAGAGCACAAACTACTTAACTTGATTATCCACTCACAACCAGCGGCTCAAATGGGCCCAGTGGCGCCACTTCCGGCCCTGCCGCTTGCCCAACCTTGTCTCACTGGTGATTTTAGATGGGGCGCCTTTTTCCGCCCATCTCGAGGAGTGAGAGATTGCAACAAGTAGGCGAGGAGTTGGGCGCGAGGAGGAGATTTATCATTAGGTTGAAGTGAGGTTGAACTGAGGTTGCTTGGCAGCGGCAGAAGAGGGCGCCCTTTTAGTTGGCCGCGTGGGCACAAGATGGCGCTGCGAGCGCGCAAATTTTCGCCCAAGTGGCCCACTCTCGAACGGGGCAGATCTCAATTAGGAGCTAGAAGCTCGCTGGAGAGCCAGGCAACTCAAGAGGCCAGCTGGGGGCCAAGCTAACCTGTTTGCGTGGTCCATTGGTGGTGGGCCGAAATTGGGCGAGACCAATCGAGGGGAGTAGGTGACCCCTCGTGGCGGTGGGTGGTCCTGGGGAGTCGGCAGCTGGGCTTGAGTGGCAGTTGGGCAGCAGTTGGGGAGCGTTTTGAGGCCACAAGCGAGAAATGGGGCGCCACAGTTTGGACGAGCTAAGGGCCGCAATGAGGAGCTAGAAGAGAAGCAAAGTGGAGCAAAGAGAAGCTCTAGTCTTCCGGGAGATCTTCATTGAGAGCTGTATGTTTGAGTGAGTGAGTGAGTGATACAAAGCAATATCTGGCCCCCAGTAGATTTGAGTGTGTCAGTGTTTTGGGGCGCGCGTTCGTTAGTTGTTGGGCGAAGCAGAGAGCCAATTGGGCCAGTTGCAGACAGACACAGAGAGGAGAGCTGGCACCTGATTGACATTTGGGCCAGATTTGGAGGCCCTTTTGGCGCTCTTTGTTGAGGCCACGCGACGCACTGGCAGAGAGCGATGGCACAAGCAGGGTGGCCTCTGCGCTGATTTAGCCGCCTGGACGCCTCTGGCAATTCGGGCCTGTTGTCTGTCTGGTGGCCGACGAGACAATTGAGACCTCTTGAGAGACGTTTGACGGAACGTTTCTGCTGCCTGTCCCTGTCTCTGCCTTCCAATGGGCGTCTGTGTGTGTGTGTGGAGAGTTTGGCGCAAGAGGCCCAAAGTAATTGAGACCCGTGGACTGTCTGCGCTGCCGTTTGGCCTCTTGTCGTCCATTCTTTGCGTCTGCCAGCGGTCCAATTGCAGCCCCGGAAGAGGCGCAGTTGAAGACAAGAGCGGGCGGAAGTTGAGGCTGAAGGTGGTGGAGGGCGAAAGATGGCGCCCAAGAGTGCGAGTGGGCAGGGCGGGAAGGGCGAGAAGAGAAGAGTGACAAGAGTAATTGAAAATGAAATTGAAATCGGACTGTGGACGCCACTAGGCCCAGAGGCTGTTGGTGGGCGGCCGTGCAGACAGACAGACAGAGATGGAGATTGGCCGCTGGGTCAGAATAATGCTTTGGTGCTATTAAGAGATCAATTCTTTTCTGTCAATTAGTTGGCCGTCAAGCGGAGAGTGCAGAAAGTGGGGCCGCAGAAGAAGAGAGAGAAACGGGCGAGGAGAAGCGTCCGCAATTATGTTCACTGTGTCCGAGTGGTTTGGCCGAATTGGGGCCCAATTTGGGCTCAATGTCAAAAGGTTTGCCCAACGCAGAGGGCAGGCAAAGTGGGCCCGAGGCCAGCGAGTGGGCGCCAGTGGGCAGGCGAGAAGAGGCAAGCTGAGGTTCCAGTTGGGCCAGTTGGGCCAGTTGGGCGAAATATATTGATGATTAAATCCGATTATGGAGCTGGGCCAGACTTGAGCTCGGGCCAGTGGTGGTGGCTTTGGACGGCCGGCAAGTCGGGGGAGGGCCCAGAGGATTGGCGCGGATCAGTGGCGTTGGTGGTGGCGGTGATTGCATGATCCGCGCCGACAAGGAGGAGCCGCAGGAAAACAAAGGCGCTAGTTAAATATTGGCCGCACTTCCAAGTTGGCCGGGCGGCCAATTGAATGGGGGGGCCCCCTCCTGGGCTAGTGTGTGTGTGTGTGGAATGGCAAATGTCGACCACTGGGGCGCCCACTGCTCCGGCCGGCTCTCGAGTGGCCGAGCGAGGGGGCGCCGTTTGGCTGCCGCTGGTGGCGGCCGGCAGCTCTGCGGAGAGGCGCTCGTGTGGCTCGGGGCCAGTTTGGGTGGCCGGCTGCGAAATGGGGGCAGAAGAGTTCATATTCCAATACATAATGATAATGGTAATAATGATAATAGCAATAGTGATCATGGTCGCCAGCTTGGACAGGCCGGCGGTGGAGCCAATGGTTTGCTATTGGTGTGCGAGTTGCCCTGTCGCGCGCACAGTGGCCAAGTGTGCAATAATAAGCAGCGAGCAGTGTGCGGAGTGTGTGCGGCAGACTGTGTGCGGCCGGCCCATGCACGCGGCCCAACTGGAACGAGCGTTACACTTTTGTGGCCGCCCCACCACGGCAGCTGGCGACCCGATTCATTATGGCGCCGGCCAGCAACTTCGCCGACGGAAGCGGCCACGTCCAGGCCCCTGCTCTCCGTTGCCGCCGCCGCTGACTGCTACTGGCGCGTGGCCTCCAACAGCGGCCCCCTTCCGCCCGCCGGCCCCGCCCCTCGACGGCGTCTCCTGCGCGCCCCACGGACACGCCAATATATATTTATATTTACAGATATATATATATAAATCGGTAAATACATAGCGTATATATACGTTGAGGGGCGGAAAATTATGCTTATTCATCGGAAAGAGTTGGGCCTCTAAGAAGGCCGCTGGACTTGGACTGGGCCGTGTGGTTTGGGCGGCGCTTTGGTGGTGTGGATTGCGCCAAGTTGGCCAGTCGTTTGGTTCGTGCGATCGGCCGGCCACAAAGAGCGCCCAATGCGCTCCCAAAGCGCAGAGAAATGGGCACACAAACGGCCGATTGGTCGGCGGCCGGCCGGCGTTTTGGGCGGCCCAGTTTGCGCGCCGATTGGGCCCATTGGGCGGCCTTTGATGGCGTTGCAGAAGTTGGCAAATTTAATCAGCAAATTTGGCCTGGGCCGCCTTTTGCCAGGCCGGTTTTGTTGCTGGGCGCGCGTTGTGCAATGTGGCCCGCCAGCTGAACAACAAACAATGCCAAGAAGGGCCAAAAGGAGAGCACCCAAAGCAGCGGAAAGCCCTAAGCAGCGGCGCAGACTAGCTTCCACTGGAAGCACGTCGGTCTGGCTCCAGTGGCGCCGCTCTCAGTGAGCGCGGCCGGCTCATGTTGGACGCCCAGTTGCAGTCGCAGCTCCAGTTCCAGTTGCAGCAGAGGGCCTGCGGGCGCCACTTCCCCTCGGCGGGTGTCAAATTGGTGGGCGCAATCCAAATGGGAGGGCCCTCAGCTCAGCGCCGGCTCCAAGTGGAAAGGGAAAGGGAAGTGGAGGGGCAGCCGCCGCTCAGGGTCCGTGTCGCGGGCGCTTCATTTACATTGAATGCCCGGCGCTGTGGGGCCCAAATGAACGGGCCAGCGACAGCTTTTGAATGTTTGCTTTCGGCCGAGGGGCGCCATTGGGGCGGCCTAGTTGCTGGTGGGCTGCTGCTGGCTCGCTTCTGGGTCGCCGCCGGCTTGCTGTTGGCCGCCTGGCCGCCGGCAACCCAGCGGCAGCCAAGCGGCGGCGGAGGGTGAGCAGCGGGCGGCCGACTTATCGTTTTGCCGGCTTAATGCTGGGCCCACTTGAGCACTCTAACAAGCGGCCCCTTCTGGCTGGCTGGCTGGCGGCTCCAGTCCCAGTCTGCGTTGAGCTTGAGGCCGCCCGCTCGAAGCGCCCCACTTGCGCTGTGCATTGTGCGGCACGCGCACACCGCCCGCAGCGCCCCACTGTTTGCGCCGGCCGCCACCAGGGGGCGCCCCCAGGCCGCAACTCGAGCCCAGAGGGGCGGGCCCCGGGCCGAAAACTTGCCGCTCTGCGAGCTCTGGGGCGGCAATTTGAGTCGCCTCGCCGGCCGAGGAGGCGCCCCAGACAGTCTGCGGCAGTCTCGAGTGGCCCCCCGAGGAGAGCCAGTCGGCGCACTGAGCAGAGGGAGGGCCTCGAGCGGCCTTTTTGCGCCCCTCCTGAGGCGCTCCTTGCGGCCTGCCTGCAGCTCCTCTTGGGCCCAACAAGGACCGGAAGCGGGCCGGTTTGGGGGCGGGCGAGTGCAGTTGGGTGGAGTTGAGTGGGTTGGGCGCACGATGGTTGGCTGTGAGGGCGGTGGAGGAGGAGGCGCGGGGGCGAAAATATGGTACGTGTTTGGAAACACAAAATCGATCCAAATGGCGCGCTCGGGGCGCCGCTTGGAAGGGGCCCAGCAGGAAAGAGATCCGAGCGAGGGCGCGCCTTTGGGGCTCGGGTGGCGACGAAAGGACTGTGGGCGGAGCAGTTGAGGGCGGCTGAGACTGAGACTTGCGCAGAGTGGAGAGTGGAAAGCGCCTGAAAGCGGCGAGAAAGAGAGCCCGAAAGAGATGGGCCTCAAGCAGTGAGTGGAAGTGGAAGTGGAGGAGGCGGCGTTTTTCATCGAGGCGCGCGTGTTTGTGCGCCATCATTAGTCAGGTGAGCGTCAGCCGATGCTTGGGCGCCGGTCTGATTGATTGCATGGCGCCAGCCGCGGGCGTGCGCAATTTGTTGCCAGTTTGGGCAGCCGGCTGGCGCGTGCTTGTGCTTGCTAAGGACGAGCTTTGGCTGGTGAGCTATGGGCGAGCTGAGGGCGCGCTCGCTGGCTTGGAATCGCGTGCTCGGCTGCAATTGGATCGCCGGGGACTGTGTGCGGCTGAGGCGCGGCCTAGACTGTGTGTGGGCCGCCGAGACGCGCAGAGGCGAGCAAGCAGGGCGGCCAGAGAGAAGGACGAAGACTAGAGAGCAGAGAGCAAAGAGAGCAACACAGATTGTCTTCATCAAGCGAGCGGCGCAATTATCTCAAAGCATCGGCCGCGAGAGGCACTAATTTGCGCGCTGGCCGCCCCAAAAGCAGCACAGAGGCTCATGGCTGGCCGCGTGCGCCGGAAATCAGCGCCAACCACGCGCTGAAACGGCCAGCGACTCGCCAGCAGCGCCCCCTTTTCCTCTATTTTTCTTTTTATCTTTTCCTCTTTGGCTCGCCTTCTGCGCTTTCGGCTGGCGAGCGAGCTGGCCAGCCGAAATAATTGTTCGCCCGAAGACTCGCGCTGAGCTGCGCCCGCAAGTACGTGACCCGAAAGTGGGCTGGGTGAAAGTTGGGCCGAGCGAGCGCGATTTGCCGATTTGCCAATTTGCGGCCGACAAATTGGCGCCGCAGATTCGCCGCTCGAACTGTGCAGAGCTGCACTGAGCTGCACTAAGCTCGCCTGAGGCCGTCGGCGAACTTTGCGGCCGTCATTGAGCGACTTTGGGCTCCCATTTGCACCTGTTGATCGAGTGCGGCGAGGCTGGTCTGCGGGAGGCGCCTCTTTGGAGCTAAGCGGAAGTGCGAGCTCCTAGGACGCGCGCTAGAGACTTGGAGAGTTGTGTGCCGCAGACAGTGGCTGCTGGCGGTTGGAGATAATTGCAAGGCCGATAATTGGCGACCAATTTGCACGCGTGGAGTTCAGTTTGGCTAGTTGGGCGCTCGCTTTGAGGTGAAACTGCACACAGTTGACCACTGCTTGGGCGTTGGAGAGTTTTGAAAAAGTGTCAAAAGGAGGCTCGTTTAGCCACTTGGCGCGCGCTGGAAAGCTGAGCCAGTCTTTCGAGTTTCCAACTTTGCGAACGGCAAACGCTGGCCGATTGTGCACGAGAGACTGTCGTCCGAAATTGGGCCCAAATGGGAGAAAATGGGAGAAAATGGGACAAACTCAATCATCAAGAACACCTGCGGGCGAAGTGCCAGTTGGGCGAGCGGGCGGCCACACTTTGAGACTAGCCGTTTGACGCGCAGACAAGCCTCGCCTGCCAGTGTCTGCGATCGGCGGCCAGTCTCTGCATGTGATGCTGCAAGTGTGCCGCAATATCGGCCGCTCGTAATCCGACACTGAGGCAGGCGAGGCACGTGCGGCCGGCAGCCAGCGGACAGCGGACCGTAGACAGTTAGCGGTGGACAGTGGACGGCGAGCTGCATTAGTGCGGCCAAATTGAATGGCGTCAACGGCCAGAGTGTGGCATTGCCGCTCGTGCTGGACTGGAACCTCCTCGGCGGCCGGTGGACAGTCTGCGGCTCAACAAACAATGCAGACGCGCGCCCGGCGGCACTTCCGGCCGGCTTGGGAGGCGCCAGAGTTGCCGCATTGCAACTGGGCGGCCTTGGGACTGCCTTTCGCCTCTTGCCTTGAGTCTGGCTGCCCGTGGCTCTTGCGTGGCGGCTCGTGAGAGAGAGTCTTGTGAGAGGAATATCAACAACAAATGGGCCGCCGGCGGACAGAAGGCGGACAAGTTGGCAAAATCATATGCAAATTGCTTCATCATCTGCTCGTTGGGTGGAACTGGCGCGCGCGCGAATCTTGCACGCCCCAAACTGGCGCCGAGCTGGCCCACTTTGGTCGCCAGCTTTTGGTCCAAAGCGAAAGGAGAAGCAAGAGAAGGACGAGGGGAGGGCGCCCATTAGCCCTTAGTGTCGGCCGTGCTGGAAGTGGCAGAGTGAGAGGCAGCGGTGGAGAAGAAGCAGTGGGCCGGCCGGCAAATGTGCCTTCGGAGGACTGTTATTGGGCCCAAATTGGCCACTGTGAGCACTGGTGTGCAATGGGCGGCCAATGTGCAACTTTCAGACAGACTTTGGGGCGACTGTCTGCAGTGAGTTTGCGTTTTGAGAATGGGGCCCAAAGTGAATTTGGGCTAAGGGCGAGCTCTGTGCAACTACAGCACGCGCGCTCACAGCCACAGACAGACAGTGCCAGGCTGGCCAGTTGGGCGAGAGTTTAAATTTTATCATTATCATGATCATCAATGTAATAACTCACATTGACAGGCTCGCGCTGGGGTGTCATCTTTCGCGCTTTGAGTTGGAGGCGCCTTCCAAAGCGCGAGCTGAGGGCCGGCTCTTTGGGCTCCTCTGGGGCGCAAAAGAGTGGCCAGACTGTGCAGTGGGCCACTCTCAGGCGGCACACAGTCTGCGGGGCTCCTCTGCTTGTCTAGTTTTGCCTGCTTGCTGGAGTGCAAGCAGCCCAAGACTGTCCTGTGTGAGTTTTTCCTCTTTGTTTCGGCCGCCCAAAAGGTCCCTTTTTCCCTCTCTTTTTCTTGGCTTCTTCTGGGCCTTTTGTCGCTCCAGCGTGCACGCAACTGCGCCCATTTACTCGTCGTGCCCATTTGGCTCTCCGCGCGGCCAAAGCTCCGTGCAAAGGAGGCAAAGTTGGGCGAGGAGGACGAGCAGAGACGCATAGCAAAGGAGGAATGAGAATGGGCCAAGAGGGGAGGAAAAGTGCCGCCAACTTGACAGGACGATTAGGACCCGTCTGGTGCGGGGCCAAAGCTCGAGCTCGAGCTTGAGGTGGACGTGGACGTGGAGGAAGCAGCAGAGAGCAGCCCAAAACCCTACCTGCTTTTGGGGCCCCCAAAGATATTGGATAAAATTGCAAATGAGGCGCCAGTTTGCGGCATCATTGCGCCTCTAATAGCGAAACAAGCGATTCGGCAATTGCCTTCCGGCGGCCCAAGACAAAAAGCCAAGACAAAGAGCCAAGAAGGACGAGCAGAGGCAGAGTTTGGGGCAAAAAAGAGCAACAACATCACAGTGCTGCGAGGGCAGTGGCGCGCACTGTTCTCCGCAAAAAGGCCGCACACAGAGACAGGCAGTCCCAATCTGTGCGTGTGGGCCTTTCTGTGCCTTCACCCTTAGCTTGGGCCAAGTGGCGCCGGCGGGCCGGTTTTAACACTTGATGACGCAATCCGCGTTCAGCGAGGAGGCTCGTCTGCAGTTTGCTCGCTTGCAGTTTGCTTGCCCATTGCGGCTCCACTTGGGCGCCATTTGGCCCTTGTCTCAAAGTGGCGCCCAAACAGGCCAAATGGGGCCTCACTTTCACTTGTTCTCCTTTCCATCATGATCATCATCACCATCAGCTGGCCCGCCGGCCGGCCGACACTTTGGGCCACCGGCGGCTGGAAGTGGGCCAAGTGCGATAAATTATCATTAGACGTCAAGCTGGAGACAGAGTCAGTCAACGGGAACAGACAACTCGACAGGTTTCTCTGCAATTTAATGCCGGCCCTCCACTTCCGGCCGCCGAGCGGAGGCTGAGGGGCAACGAAGGAGAGCTGGCCAGGCGGGCGCAAGTGAGCAAGTGAGCAAGTGGGCCAGTGGGCGGCCAATCTGGGCAGGCGTTTGTTTGTTTTGCATTGGGCAAGCCGCCAGTGAGAGGCTCTGGTGGCGCGTTGGGCCAGCCTCGGGGGCGACAAATTGGCCAGAAGTGGGCCTGTCTGGCGGCGGCGGCTGAGGGAGACCAGTGGGTGCTTGGCGCAGACTGAGGGCGGCCGGCAAAGACTGGTGGCCGCCCTAAGGTCCAGCACAGAGCCAGCACAAAGCCAGAACAAAGGGCCGCCCGCGCGTGCAAATAATAAATTGCCCCTTGCGCTCATTGCAATTCGTGGGCGCGCGAGTGGCCGCAAGTGCGCGCGGCCACTCGCCAGCAAGAAGGCGCCGCTTTTCACTTGCAAATCTCTTGGCCGCCCATTTCTCACTGGGCCGCGTGGGTGTTCTATGTGTTATGTGTGCTCTCTCTCTGTGTGTCTTCTTCTGGCCGCTTCTCACAACGCGGCCCCAATTAGGCGACGCCCACTGCTGCGCCTAATGGTGCCCACCAGCTCGCTGGTCTCCCTCTTCCTCCTTCCTCCACCGCGTCCCATTGGGCCCGCGAACAAGTCGGCAAACAACTGGCTCGCCACTTGTTAGCCTCCAAAGGAAAGTGGCCTCCCCCTCCCAAACTTGACGCCAAAACGGGCCCAAACCTCCTCCAAAGCTCCAAAAGCTGCCCCAAACTCGACCCACAATGCAAGAGGCTGAACTGCAAAAGTGGGCGTGGCCTGGCGAATTTCTTCCTGTTGGCCATTGGGGCTAAGAGGAAGCAACTTGCAGTGTGTAGTGTGCAGTGTGCACTGTTTGTAGAGACAGTAGCTGGCGGTCATCCATTTTAAAGGCAGCGCGCGGCCGTGATCAATGGGCGGCCTGGAGCCAATTGGGCCAATTGGATCGCCAGGCCGCTCTGCTTCCGCCCGAACGCGAACCACTTGGGCCGCCCGCTGGAGATCCCGCGGGGACGCGCCAGTTGTGCAACCTGTTGGGTTGCATTGGCAAGAGCACACAACTGGCCAGGAGCCGCAGACAGAGAGCAGTGGGGAAGCACAACTGCTCAAGGCAAACTAGGCCCACTCTTTCCGGAAGGCGAGGAGGCTCCCTGTCAATTAGCGCCAATCGAAGTGTCGCCGGCGCCTCGAGGGTCTGTCCACTTCCTGCAGAGGGGAAGATAAATCATTGTGCTCCCCGAAGAGAGAAGGCCATAAACTGGTTGGCGAGGCCCCGGGAGGCGCCGGCCAGTTGCCAATCGGGCGGCCGGAGAGACAGTCTGCGGCCCTCAAATGCAGAGGCAGGTTTGCGGCGCCAGGAAATTGTGTCAAAAAGAGGCCCAGGAGGAAGAATGGCCGAGGAGAATTGGTGGCAATTTGGGCGGGCGCGCAAACTGGACACATTTGCTCGTTGTTAGACTTTTTCCTGGCTGACGCAGACGTGCATTGGCGCAAAGAGACGCGAGGAGGCAAGCAAGCAAGCAAGCCTCTTTGGCTGCCGGGTGCAAAAGAGACGCAACGAGGGCCAAGAAGGCGCCACAGACAGGGGCTAGTGCACAGTACAGGCGGCCAGTTTGGCGGAGAGAAGAGGCGACCAAGAAAGAAGAAAGAGGGAGAAAAATTGCCACTAGAATTGGAGAGAAAGTCGGCCGGAAAGCGGCCGCTTTCAGCCTGAAAGCTGGTGGAAAAGTTGCGGCTGCAATTGGCGCACGCAAAACAACCGGATGCACTAAATCAATCGGGCGGCTTCTCGCTCGTTTGGGGCCGCCCGGCTTAAGTTGCGGGCGGAAGGAGACAGGCGCAGAGGAGGCGAGCTAGTGGGGAAGAGCAAGAGCGAGAGGAAGAGCAAGAGAAAGAGAGCCACTCACTGGCTGGCTGGCAGAGAGGCGCTCTGGAGGAGGCAAAGTGGGCCAGTGCAGTGCTGAAAAAGTTGGGGATCTTTCTCGTCGCTGCAATTGTGGTCTGCAACTGTGCTCTCGGTGGGCCCAAAAAGAGACAGACTGCGGCCAGAGACTAGCCGGGCGGCTCTGTCGCGCGCCAGATTGCAGCAGAGGTCGCACTTCGGGACACTCTTTAACCTCTTCCATTGAGACATTGCGCAGCTGAATGGTGCTTGTGTGGAGCAAGTCTACAGTAGATTTGCATTGGAACTGCATTGGAGTTGCATTGGAGAGCGCCGAGTGGAGTAGAGTAGAGCTCAGCTGAGCTAAGTAGAGCTGAGCTAAGTAGAGCTGAGCTAAGTAGAGCTGAGTGATTATTATTATTATTATTGTTATTATTTTCCCTCACTCCTTGGCCTCCTTCGAGCCACGATTGTGCTCGTCATTATTGCAATTCTTTTAATTTGCTTATTATTCATTGGCCGCCGCCGTTCTCGAGCAGCCCAATTGAGTGGCCTCAAAGTGGGCCAATTCTGCGCGTCAACTCAACACGACAGTCTAATCTTTGTGGCCCAATTAAGAACAGAGACCCACTGGCTTCCTCCAATGTGTGGCCACTCCAAAGCTCCACTGAAGCTTTGGGGCAACTCTCTCTGGGCGGTTCTCACGCAGTTGGCTCAATGGAGACGAGCTTTGTGCCAGTTGGGTTCTCTTTCTCTTTTTTTCCGGCCGCCTTTTCCTGCCCAAAAAACCGGCCAGAAAAGGGGAGAAAAAAAGGGGGAAAACAGTGAGGCGGGCGCTCAGTAAACAAATGCGGCCCGTTTCCTGTGCCACACTTGGCAATTGTGCAATTGTGAGCCGCGCGAGAGAGAGAGACACAGTCTCAGAGACAGTCATCGCCAAAGACTGAGACTGAGACTGAGAATGAGACTGGGAGACAGTCAGAGCCACAGACTGTCTGAGAGAGAGAGGGAAAGCTGAGCTGAGCGTGGCGCCCATTAGAAAGTGTTCCCTGCAACTCAATTAAAAAGGAAACTTTGGCCCGTTTGAGCTCTGGTTGTGCTCAGCGCGTCAGCCAGCCGCCTGCTGAGGGCCAACCGTTCTTCTGCTTCCGCTGTCTTTCTGTCACTGCTCGGCTGCTGTTGAAGTGTCTCTTGGCAAATTTGTCCGCCTCCAGTTGGCAGCCAGTTTGCAAATAATAATAATAATAATAATAATGATAATAATGATAATAACTCCCAAGAAGCGGTGGCTCTTTTTAGCAGTCTGCCGGCGGCTGATTTATTGCGCCCGCCAGAGAGCAGCGCTGAATGCGAGTGGCCAACACTGTGTAGAATGCGTGTAGAATGCAGACAGTCTGTAGAATGCGCAGAGTGTGCTCAATGCACAAAGTGTGTTGGACGCAGAAACACACAGTTTTACATGGCCAAAAAGACAGAGACTGAGCCGGACAGAGACGCGCCCAAGCTCATGCAATGTTTCGCGCAAACTGGCCGCCTGCATGCACTGGTGGGATTCATTTCATTTCGTTCCATCTCGGCCCTCCACTGCCACTTCCTCTTCCACTTCCACTTGCAGCCCAGCGAGCTCTCTTGCCTCGCCCACTTCTGCCCGCAGAGACAGTCTGCGGGCCGCGGACGTGCCGCCGATCAATCTCTGAAGTGGGCCTCCTTTGTTTGCTCGTTGCCTTCCGCTTTGGTCATGGACAGGCGAGTTTTGGGCTCACCAGTTCTCCCAGCGACGTGCCAGGTGAGCGCCGGCAGTAGTAGTTGCTAGCAGTGGCCAGCAGTTGCCAGCCGCCAGCCGCCAAACGTGTGCTCAACAATTGGCCGGCCGGCCGGCGAGACTGTGGCCGCAAACGGGCAGCCGACCAGCAGGACAATTACGTGATTCGCGTGCCAAAATTGGCCCCAAACTCTAGCCCCAAGCTCCAGGCGCATTCTTTTTGCGCCACTCGAAGCTCGAGCTCTAAGAGGGGCCCAGAAGGAGCCTGAAGGGAGCCCAAAGGGAAGCGCAAAGTGGGCAAAGGTTGGCCGGGGTCTTGCCGGTTTGGGTGGCCTTCAAGGGGGCGCACTTGAGCTTGAGAGTGGGGCGAGTTTGGGCGCTTTGGGTCGGGCCAGATGATTGGAAAAGTTGCAATGAAACCGAGCTCGGCCAACTCGGAATCAATCTGTTTAATGAACTGAGACTGGCTGAGACTGGCTGAGCCTCGGGCGGCCACTCTTCTCTGTTCGGTAATTGTGTTTGTTTGTGCTGGCGGGCAGACAGGCGAGATTAGCCTTTGTTGGCCTTTGTTGTGCTTGGGGGAGAAGCAGGAGAAGCAGCGGCAGGTTAGCTTTGCGCAGGATTGAGCGACAGAGACAGAGACAGACTGCGCCCGCATGAGAGCGCCCAGCTTGGAGGAAGTGCTGCTGCCTTGCCACTTTGCGAGACAACCACTGGCCGAGTTGTGTTAATTGGGCGGAATTTTTAAATTAAACTCGCCGCATTCGAGCAGCTCACTCGCAGCAACCAGTGAGCGAGACACTCGAGAGCAGGACAACAAACAAGTGCTCTTCCTAAGGTGCATCTTCCGGCCGCTCTTCTGTCCCAGTCTGTTGGGCCTCTGCTGGCTGGCTGGCTGAAAGCAGAGACATGCAAGAGACTTCCCATTGGAATACATGCGCAATCAATCATGTTTAATGATCGTCGTTGGCTCCTTTTCACTCGCTCGTCTGACAATTGGCAAGAAGGGCGCTCGCCCTAAGAGTTGGCTCTCATTTTGGGGCTCATTTTTCAGACTCGCCGGCCAGCTTTTCTCCCTTTTTCTTCCTCCACTTCTTTCTGCCAAATTAGATGCAAAGCAAGCGGCCAATGTCGTCGAGTTGCGGCGCCCAAGCTGCGGCTCTGCAACAGTGGCGCCCAGTTGAGCTGTAACTGCAACTCGCTCAAGCCGCTCAGCAACAACAGCAGCAACAACAACTGAATTTGCAACAACTACAACTGCAATGCAGCCAGACCTATGCAGCAATGAAGCCAAACTAGGTGGACCTTTGTTTGGAGGCCAACAGGCCGAAGAGTGTCTGCCGAGTGGCCGCCTCTTTGGGCCTCGTTTGCTTTGTTTCCAGTTTCGAGTTTGCAGTTTGCAGTTTGCAGTTTAGAGTCTGGAGGGCGACCAAAAATGAGGAAAAATGACAAGCCCAATGGAGAAGGAGGGCGAAAAGTTAGTTTCGAGTGAGGGCCCGCAGCTAAGGGCGAGCTGAGGCAGAGCAGAGGAGAAGCGCGAAATGGAGAGGCAAAAAGAGGCAGAAAGAGAGAGAAAAAGGGGCGGTATTTGTGTATATTCAGAAGCTGGCCAGAAAGCTAATTATCAGCTATTTGCATCTGAACTTGCGTAAAAATAAGAGAGTTAAAGGAGGAGGAGGAAAAAAGTGCCATAAATCAGTGAACTTGAACTGCGTTTGTTGCGGCTGCTTTGGGCAAACTAGTTTGCTTGTTCCTCTTGTTTGCTGACATCTTTTCTCGTAAAATGAGACAAACAAAACAAATGTCATAACTTTTCCTTTTTCCTCTTTTTTTTCTCTCCTCCATTTTCTTCCTCACTACCTAGCCTCCTCAATGCACTTGCGCGCCTCCATTGACTGTGTCTCACAAGTCAGTGTGTGTTGAACGTGAGCGTGTAGAATGTGTCTGAGTGCATAATGTGTGTCTTTTTGGTCGCAGTTTTGCCAGTTAAATGTTCACTTGAAGGAGCAAAAATGCGCCCCGAAACAGCAGTTTAAATTACCCTTCCTTCAAATGTGGCCGACGACTGGCAAGTAGTGGCAACTGGAATTTGGAAAAAGTCTCTCTTTCAGCTTCAAATCTGCACAGCTAAACAGTGGAACTGCCGCAGACAGTTGCAGGAGACCGCCGCTTGTCAATGCTCCACACGACATGCAGTGTTCGACAATTCCGCCAGGTCGTTGTGATGTTTTGATGACTGGATGATTAAGACGATGATGATGATGAGTTTGCGCCAGTTTCAGCTAAGCAAACAGGTTGAGTTGTCTCTTAGTAGCAGAGCAAAGAAAGAGAGAGATTTGCAAACGCCAGCAGACCTAAGCGCTGCCAAAAGTCGCTTCTTTTGGCTCTTCTCTCGCCGCTCAGACAGTCTCCCGAATGGAGCTTTGTTCAAATTAGATTTCGGCTCAAAATAGGCTCCGGCAACTGTCTGACTGGGCGCCCATTTGGCCGCGAGCTGGACAGCAAAGGAAGCCAATTGGGGGAGAAGAATTGTGCAAATTGGCACAGACTACTGTCTCCGTGCTACCAAATGAAGCCGTCAACCTGTTGGCCCTGCTGGCGAGTTCGAGTGTGGCCGCCGGGGGAGCTTAGAGGCGGGAGCTTAGCCGTTGAACTTGCAGCAGTTTGCAGCCATTTTTAGTCCTTAGCCTCGAGTTTGAGTTGAGGAAATTGCTAATGGACGAGTGGGGAATGGACAAATGGAGGAATGGAGAGATGGAGAGATGGAGGAATGGGAGTTATTTTGGCGCCGGAGTGTCATTGTTGCGCAAGAGGCGTGCTTGTTTGAGCGAGACAAAAGGCGATAAAAGTAAACATTAGGCGCCGCTTGGGCGAGAAAAGCGCGCAGAGCAGCGCGCGAGTGCACCAGTGATAAGGGTCGGCCAGAAAACATGCACTCATGCACACAGTTGAGAGAGCACCGAGCGTGCAGAGCTACACACTAGCTCCAGCTACACACTAGCCTGCGCGCGGCCAGCACCTCGGCGCGCCCAATTAGTTGGTCATCATCGTCGCCTATCGACAGGCGGCCGGCCGGGGCTAAGCTGCGGCTCCACTCGGCCCTTAGGTCGCCTTCTAGTCGCATTTATTCGGAGCTCAGACGACTGGCGGCCCAGCTCAGACGCGGCAAAGAGCGGGCGGCGAAACTCGAGTGGGGCGACCGCCGGCGACAACTAGCAATTATCTCGCCTCTCGCCCGCTCCCCCTTCTGTCCGGCGGCCAAACACCACAACAACATAATCATGGCTCACCTGCGCACTCTGCTCCAGCTCCATGGGCGGGCCTGGGCGCGCGGCTTAGACTTGGGCCATTTGGGAGACGAGCTTGCGTCTTAATTTTGCGCCCCGAGCGAGTGGGCGGCGCTCTCGTGGAGCTTTGGGTGGGCGCCGGCGAGCTCGGCTGCGACAATTCAATTAGAGGCGCCGCAGTTGCAGCCGCATTTGCATGGCGCCCACTCGCTCAGGCTCGCCGCTGACTGTCGGCCGCTCCTTAGCTCTGGAGGAGTGAGGGCCAACCTTTCCCAAAAGAAGAAGAAGAAGAGCACAACAAAGCCCGTCGGCCAATTGGCAGTTCCATTTCGGGCCAAATTGGGCGCCCGCTGGCTGTTGGGCGCGCCTCTTTGGGCGTGGCCGCCAGTGTGTGTCTTATGTCGCTTGGCTGCGCGTCCAGAGAGAGAGAGCTGCCTGCTCGAGTGCAAAGTGGCGCTGGCCCGCAGCTAACGACTGGCCGCGACTCGAAACACGCAGCAGCCCAGCAGCAACAACTGCGCCTAATGCGCCGCCTGCACGAGCGCGGCCAAGCAGCAGAGCAGTGCAGTATAGGCCGCGCGGCGAGTTGGGCGCCGGCCGCAGCACAGGGGACTGCCTGTGGGGCATCTTGATGATTTATTGGCCGCCCAATGTGGGCCAGCGGGAACAAAAAGGCGACTCTTGTTGCGTCGCTGCGCAGGAAGCGGCCTGAGCCGCAAGTGAGCTGCACTGTTTTGTGCTCAGGGAAAAAGTTTTCCTGAATAAGCGGGCCACTTGCGAGCGGCCGCCAGTGGTCAGTGGGCGGCTTGGTTGGCCGGCAACTGGCAACTGGCAACTGGCTGCTCCAAAGCGGCTCGCCGGCCTCAGTGCGCGGCCGGCAGAGCTAAGTAATTGCCGCCGCTCCATTGCAGCAAAGGTGGCCGCCCGCCGCACACGTGCCCTTCAGTTGGAGGCCGCCAGTTTGCAGCTTGTGTGCAGCTCACTTGGGCCAGTTCAGTGCAACTTCAAGCTGCTGGCTGCACGCCCGAAGCTGCCAGCTAGCCCGCAGCCAGTCCTTAGCTGCGGGCTGCTAAAGTTAGCTGCCAAAGTTGGGCCAAAGTGAGGCTGTTTCTAATTAATTCAATTGTTTTTTATGGACGAAATTATGCTCGCCGAATGAAAAATCGCCACTTTTCAGGCCCCCGAAACACACTGGGCCACTCTGGTCCTCTGCAGCCCACACAAACCCGCACAATGAACGCCCTGTCAGACCGAGAGAGAGAGAGAGAGAGAGAGAGAGGCCTCTTTTTTGACCTCTTCCGCTCTCCTGCTCGCCTCCTCTGCCTTCTGCTTGCTCTCTAGCTGAAATGGACTCCCACTCTTCAGGCTCGCTCTTGGAACTCGCTCGGCTTGGAGCCCACTCCTGAGCTGCTCTCGAAGCAGTGGGGCGCGTCTACGTGCGGCTCAATTAGAGCCAGAGGGCAGCATTAGCGGATTAGAGTGAGCCGGCTGAATCAGGGGCGCAAAATCGGGACTTGCACTGGTGTGCGATCGGCGCGTCGTGAGGCCAAGCGAGTGTGCAGAACTTTTCAGAAGCATCACTGGCCCAAGTGCGTGGGACGAGCTCTGCTGTGCTTTGATGCACCCGCACTTGCGTATGAAGGACAGAATGAATGCTCAGTGTCGATCCTGAGCGACAACTGTCTGCAATTAGTGCTACCACGCAACGAGAACCCGCTTTGTCCGCCCTCATCTGTTGATCGGCATCTCTGAACGGCCCGAGAGTGTCGGCCGAGCAGGTGGGCCTGGGGCGCAAGTGTCTGCCGGCCGGAAACTCTCATGGAGACTGAGACAGCTGCCGGCCGGCGCGCAGCTCCCCTGCAGCTCGGCGGCGCAATCGAGGGGCCACCGTGGGCCAGTTTTGTTAAATTTTGTTCAAGAATGAGACGCGAGAAGGTCGCTTTGGGCCCTCAGGTGGCCCAAGCTGAGCTCGTGTTGGCTGCTGTGCTGCGGCCGTGCGTGTGGCCTGCGAGCGGGCGACTGTGTGCCGAGTGGCGCCATGCACTGCTGGCCGAGCGGCGCAAAGGGCGGCCGCTCCAGTGCACTTACAAAGCGCTGTGGGCGCACTTACACACTGTATATCCCTCAAGTTGCAGCCATGGCCTATGGAGAGTCACACTGGCAGCAGAGTGCCGCAGACAGTCTCTCGGCCCACAGAGAGCAGGGCCCCTCGCTGCGCTGAGCTGGGCCGCCACACAGAAGCGAGCTGGAAAACAATTAGTGCCCTTTAATTGTCGCGCCCGCGGGCCAACTGTTGCCGGTTGGCCCGCGGCCTTTCCTCTTTGGAAACTTCGTTCCTTGTTCGTGCGGCCGGCAGACTGTTGCTACTAAAATTGCCACCGCCGCCACTGCCGCCGCCCTCTGGCAAGCTTAATTGAATCGCTTCCTGCGGGACTGCGGCAAATTGAATAGAGATCGGCGCAACAGGAAGAAGCCAGGCCGGCCCTAAGGGAAGCCAAGTGGAGCCGCTTTGTCGCCGTGGCTCTGCTGTTGGCCGGCCTTTAGTGTTGGCGCCCACCGGCGGCCACTTGTGCGCCTCTCGAGCGGCCACTTTGGTTGGCCGGCCGCGCTTTTGCCCCAGTCTTTTGAGTGTGTCACTCTCCAGAGTCTGTCTGGCGGCCAGTCTGCGGCCTGTCGAGCGCCAGAGAGTGTGTGTGGCAGAAGGCAATTGAGTTGGTCACGCGATTCAAACATTTTCACTCCATAAACACCCAATTGAAGCGAGAACAAGGCTGCAGAGCAGTGGGCGCCCACAGCTAACAGTTGCTCCTCTTCTGCTCGTCTGGTCTCTTTCTCCTCCTTCTGCTGCTCCTTGTCGTCCGGCCGCAGCTCGCAGCTTTCCAACTTGCACAGTTTGCAGCTTGCAACTTGCAGTCTGCAGCTCAGAGCTCGTCTTTGCCAGACACAGACACACACTCAGAGCCTTGGACGCGCCCACAGAGACGAACCCAAACAAACACTTGGCACTTCATAAATCATTTTGCCTATTTCATTTCCCATCACCATGAGGGCGCGCTTCCCAGCCAGTGGCGAGCAGAGCTCCTCTTTAGAGAGAAAGAAAAGTGCCTCCTCTGCTCCTCTGCTCTTTTGTTCGCTGCCCATCGGCTCGAGTCGCCACTGGCCATTGGTCACAGACAATTGACAGCGGGCCAGTGTTGGCCGCACGAAGCAGACTGGGCATGATGGTAATGAGTGAAAAAGTGGGCAAAAATTAGACAAAAAGTAGACAAAAACACACAGAAACTAACTAAGTAAACTAGTTTCTGGCAAGCTCCAATGGCTGTCTGTGTGTCAATTTGCAGTGTTTGGAACAGTGCCAGTTCTCTGGAAAAGCTTTTCAGCTGGCGCCTTGCCAATCGGGAGCCAAAATGTGAAAAAGTGCCAAACGCCAAGTGCCAAATGCCAAACTGAAAGCTGAAAGCTGGAAACTGCAAACGCGGCTTAGCCTCGCCAACTGCTACAGGCAACTGTCCCCCATTGCTTGTAGGCCAAAATGACAACAATGCGACAAGTGAGCAGCCCAAGTGAGCAATCCTGCCCGCTTTTCCCTTTTCTCTTTTCCATTTTCGCCTTTCCCTTTTCCATTTTCCAGCTCCACTTCCGCCCGCAACAAGCTCTCGCAAGCCGCAACACAGTCGTGCACAGTCGCACACAGCCGCACACAGTCGCTCACAAAGCCGAATCAACAGGTGACGCGATCTATTGTTTGCTTGGGCGCCCAAACTTCCTGCCCAATTGGACGGCCCGCAGACAATGGAGGCCAAAGTGCGGGCCGCCCTTAGCTCTGCCCGCGTGCACTATAGGCGAGTGTGCGGCTTGAAGTGTGCACATTTTGCGCAGAAAAACTGCGCTCTCTTGCCGGGCGCTTGTTGCTGGCAGTTTGCTGTTGATTGTTGGCCGCTGACTCGTCACAGTTGGCCAAAATTGGATGAAATTGATGGAATTTGGACGAATTTGGACCAAATTGGACGAAAATGGACCAGCTCCCAGGCAGTTGAGTCCGATTTTTGCGGCACTAATGAGCCTGAGGGGCCACCTGCGCAGCTCCAAAGTGGCGCTCTGGAGTTGGAAGCTTGGGCACAGGTGGGCCATTCATTAGGCTCGATTCATTGGCTCGAATTTCTGGCTTGTTTGGCGGCTTTTCGCACGAAAAACAACCGACAAGTATCGCTTTTTTGGCGCAGGTGCAAGCAGAAGAAGGCCGCAATAAAGGAGAGCTGCTGGTGGGCCTGAGGCGAGGGAAAAGTGCGGGCGGCCTTTTGGCTGCGAGAGATGGTGGCCCAGCTAAGGGTCGGCTGTTGAGTGCGACTTTGGCTAAGGATACACTTTCGTCGGTGGCTCTGTGGAAGCTGCCGAGAGAGAAGGAGGAGTGCTCTTTCAGCGCAAAACTGCCAGATGAAGATATAATTTGGCGCCGAATGAGATAACACTGCATAATGGTGCTTGAAATAGTGAGCCAAGTTATCGAAATCTTACTCGTAAGAGCTAAGAGTTGGCTCTTTGCTCGAAGAGTTCGAGCAAAAGGAGGGCGCCAAGTGCAACTGGAGGAGCAGCTTGGATTGAAAACGGTCCAAATAAAATTCGGTGGCAAGGTGTGAAGTCGTTTGGGGGCGAGATTATTGGCGGCGTGCAGGGTCAATTAGTGGAAATGGTGGCGTGCAGTTGGGGCGAGCCGAAGAGAAACGAGGGCCACTCCTTAGGGCAGCTGGCCCTCTTCGCGCTCGGCCAGCAGCCAGCGGAAGAGTGTTGCTGACTGTGTGCGGGCTCAATGATTAGCACAATAAACATTGAGCTTAAACATTGAGCTCGATGAACATTCTGCTGCCCATGCGTCGTGGTTTCGAATGGATTTTCTCTTTTCTTTTCTCTTTTTTCTTTTCTTTTCGCCTCATTTTATTTGCTCATTTTCAGCTCGAAAAAATGCTCTCTTATTTGTTTATTCTCAATCCGGAACACTGCGACCCATTGCCAAGGGCCCAGTGGTCTCGCTTGGCTCGAACTAAACCCGTAGAAGCGGCCTCTCCGCGGCCGCAGACTGTCTGCGCTCCTTGCAAACATGGCGCCCAAAGCAAAACAGTGCCCAGTTTCGCATCCCAAAAACCCGTCCCGGAAGCTCCTGAAGTGTCCTGGAGGGCCGGAAGTGACCGAACGGCGTCCATTTGCGCCCATTTGCGCCCACTTGCACCTAGTTTCCCGCTGGGTGGCCGGCGTGCAGCGCCACGAGAGGCGCCCCAAAGCTGGCGGCTGGGTTGGCCAGCGCCAGTTGATTGCACGAGGCGAACAGGTCGAAGGAGTGGGCGCCGCTTGGGTTGCATGGGCGCCCTCTCGTCGCCTGCGCGCCTCTCAACAAGTGTCCAGGCTGCCCACTGGCCGCCTGCTGGCCCAAACTGAACCGCGAACAGGCCTTCTTCCACTTGCACTGCGTGCACCACAACTGCCGCTGCGCCATCCCATAGGTGCGCCTGCACTTTCGCACGCCCTTTCGTCGTCGGCCGCCCGCACTTCCGGCGCCACTCGCGCCCAACGAGTGGCCTTCGGGCTGGCCCATCACTTCCGGCTGCATCAGGTGGCCGGAAGTGGCGCCCGCGTCCACGTGTTGCGGCTGCTGCTCGAGGTGGCGTCTCCAGCGCCTCGAGCGCCGCTCAATCTGGTTCCGGTTCCGCTGGCTCTGGTTCCGGTGAGTGTGGTCGATCTGGTGCTGTTGTTGGTGCGACTGTTGCTGGTGCTGCTGCGCCGACAGTTGGCTGTGGGCGCGGCTCTGGGTGTTTAACTGCAACTGGGTGTTTAAACGAGACTGTGTGCTGAGCTGAGACTGCGCGCTGAGCTGAGACTGTTGCTCGGCTGGACGGGAGGCCGCACTTGCAGCGCCGGCACTTCGGTGCTTGTCGATGGCCTCGGCGAGCAGGCCGAGCTGGTTGAGGCCGCCCAGCTGGCTGAGCGCCATTGCGGCGGCCGCGCTCGCCATTGGGTGGCCCATTCCAGCGAGGAGCTGCTCGCGGCCAAACAGCGCCTGGCCAGCCGCCGTCTGGAGAGAGTGCTGCTCGCCGCCATAGACACTCATGGGGAGGCCCTGCTGACTGTGCTGCTGATTAGTTCGCTGATTTTGTTGCTGCTGATTGTCGTGCTGGAGGCTATGGTTGTGCTGAATAGCAGTCTGCTGGTTCGGCTGAGCTGGCGCCTTTCCGGCCGCCTTGGAGCCGAAGGTGGCCAGTGCGCTCCTGATGGCCCTTTCCTGGTCCGCCGCAGACAGGGAGCAGAGGGCGCCCACCTGCGCCGCCATCTCTTCCGCCTGCTGCTCGTCCGCGCGGCTCGAGCTCCACTGGGCCGCAAAGTCCACTTGCTGCTTCTTGCGCGGCCCCACTTTGGTCTGCTCGGGGCCGCCCTTAGCTGCGGCCACACTGCTCTCGGAAGGCATGCACTCGCGCGCAACTGCTCGCCCGCTCGCCAACTGGCCACCCGGCACTTCCGCTCTCGCTCTGCAACTGGTCGCCGCTGGCAAACACCATCGACTTTGGCCAAACTGTTTGCGCTCTTCTTGCCTCTTCCCCTTTCTGACCTTTGCCTATTTTCACGCTTTCAACTTCTCGCTTCTCAAGCTTTCAAGCTCTCTTCAACTTGGCGATCTTCTCAAGCTCACTCCTCTCGCTTTTGTCAAGCTCGCTCTTGTCAAGCCCGCGCTTTCCAAGCTCGCTCAAGCTCCTCGAACTCACAGTGCGGTGTTCTGATTGCGCCGATGGGCAGAGAGGCGCGCGTGTAAACAATATGTCGGCTCGCAGTTACATAATAATAATAAGCGCGCGCCGCAAACAACAACAACAACAACAAAGCACCGCCGCCAAAAGAACAGAGCGCCGCCCAACAAATGGCCAGCCAGCCGGCCAGGCGCGCTCATCGTCCGCGGCCGCCTGCTCGTCGTCATCAATTGACGCTTATGAGCGCTCACGTTTGCCGCCCGGCTGGCCTCTCGCCTCTCGCCTTTGGCCCAAGTGGCTTGCCTCGCGCGCACACACACACACACACACACACACAGACACACACAAAGCCGGGCGGCATCTTATAGGCTTGGCACGTAACTTGCAAATTGCCGCTCGGGCTGCGCTTCCAGAGTTGCGGCGGCGTGGAAGCTTCTGCTTTGCTGGCAGCTTGTTGTTCACTTAGTCGTGTTGCAGTTGCAGTTGCTCTTGCCGCCGCCTCTGCCTCTGCCTCTGCCTCTAAGGCCGCTGCAGATCCGGCCCAAAACTGTTGGCCGGCCGAGCTTGGCTGCGCCGTCCAATGTGCATTGTGCACTGTGCATTGTGGGGACTGTGTGCACTGCAGACTGTCTGCACTGTGCAGTGTGCAGTGTGCGCCCCTCGCAGCACAGACCAGTGTCCAGGCTACTGAATTGTGGCCGCCCAGTGCAGAGCAGAGCAGAAGAGGGCTGTGCTCTGCTGCGCTCTGTGTGCGCGGCCGGCCCTTAGCTCTGGCGCGGCTGTTGCCAGGCAGCCCGGCCCAACGGCTGTCTGCGCGGCCCTCTGCCCACTGGCCGCACTCTGGGCCGCAGCAAGACGCCTCGAGACGACCGCCAGACAGACAGACAGACGCACGGGCAGACGGGCGGCCAGCAGGACGGCTTGCTCTGCGCCACAGTAGCGGCAAAAGTCGCCTGTCGGGCGCACTCTCCGGCCGGCCAGTGGACAGCGGACGGTGGACGAGAGACGAGATACGAGAGACTAGGGCGGCCAGACTGAGGGCGCCGGCCGGCCGCTGATTGGCGCCTCAAGTTGCGAGCTAAACTGTTGCGCATGCCCACTGGCCGCGCTCAGACTCGCCGGTCCTGCGCAGTGGCCGCCACTCTGCCCGCCGGCCCTAAGGCGCGGCCGGCCGGCGAGTCCCAGTCACTAGCGCGGCTCGCTGGCCAGAGAGCGCCGACCATTAGGAGGGCCACCATGCCAGGAGAGCAGTCCCACTCCTTGGGGCTCACTCGCCGAGGGGCAGCTCCCTTTTGGAGGGGCGACAATTGTTGTCCACTGCGCCCGCTCGTGTTCCCCAACATGCTAATGTCGCCCCAAATGTTTTTGTTTTCCCCGCCTTCAACTGAAGCCGGGAAAAACAATTACAACTACAAGCCAGGTGATGCTCATTTAGATCGGCCGGCCAGATAGAGGCGAGCTCTAGCAGCAAATCTGCCGCTCATTTGCTGGCTTACTTCTCTTTTTTCTCCCCTAAAATTCGGCCTCCAGAGCTCCGACATGAGAAGGCTGCTCGTCCAAGTTGCAGGAGAGGACAGTCTCCTGCAGGGCTGCGGACCAAAGGGAAATGCAGCCACAAACGGGCTCAGATGCAACGAGGGCAAAGCAATTAAGAGAGAAGGACAACTAGTCGGCCAAAGTAAATGGCCAACTAGTTGAGCGAAAAGTGGACAAAAAGTGGCCATACAGTTCTGTGTGTTTGTGTGTGTGCACAGTGCACTGTAGAGACAGTCTCTAGGCCAGAGAGGAGCAAATGCATGCGGGCGCCCCATGGGCAATCATGGGCAGACATGCGACGAGGGCTCTTTGTTGGCCCTTGTCATGCAGTTGGCGCCGCCTTGCCCAGTTTGCCAGAACAAGCTCCGCATATAAATATTTATATTTCTATCAAGACCGAGGGGGCAAAATTAACCATTGAGTGTGCAAGTAAATTGTGTTGTTGTGCAAGTAAATTGTCTAGTGCCAGTAAATTGCCTTTCGGGAGCCATTCTAGGCCCCTAGCCACCTGTTTGTGGGCTTGTTTATTTTCTCTTTTGCAATATTTTCTCTCCCTCCTCTGTCTCTGTCTCTGGCCCGTGCGGCTTGTCCCATTTGCGGGCAGAGTTGCTCTTTTCGCCACCCCAACTTGCTGGACACAAGCTCGCCCTTCGAACAGAGAAACAGAGCCACTCAGAAGACAGACAGCGAGAGAGAGAGAGAGAGAGACACTCTTGAACAGTTAGTCTCTCTCCCTCTTTCTCCAACAGATTTTCTCCTCCTGCCTCCTCCTTTTGCTACTACTTAATTTCGGTGGTGATGGAAATAAAACGGGGCCAACTCCTGCCACTCCTAAGGGCCGGCCAGGAGCCAGACCAAGTCCCTTGTGTTGGCGGCCGCAACGCAATGCAACTTGCGCCACTCGCTCGCCAACCACTCGAACCTTCTCAGCGTTGCCCCAAACACTTGGCCATTACTTTATCGCCCGGCCTGCAGCCATTAATATTCGTCTATCAACTCTTCTTTTCCTTCTTCTTCTTCTTCTTCTTCTTAATAACGCGATCTATGTACAACTTTTTCTCCCCAGGCCGCTCGCTCAACTCGCGCCTGCTCCTCTTTTCTCTCTTTCCAACAATCATTTGTTCTCCTTTGCTTCGTCCCTTTTCCGAAACTTTTCTGCCTCCAAAGCTCTACCCGTTTTTTAACAGGGACCTTCTCTTGTTCTATCACTTCCGGTTGAATGTGCGGTCTTTTTGGGCGAGCAGAGGCCGCTTCCTGGCAAGTCTTGGCTTATGTTTCAGCGCAGGATGCACACCAGAGAGAGCCTCTCAAGTGCACCTGAAGAGCGGCCGCCCGAGACAGTAGCTGCCTCTTGTGGCCTCTCCCTCTCGGCACTTCCGGTCTGGCCCCACCTGGCCCCAGACTGTTTCCGGCTGCTCGTAACTCTCTCTCTCTCTCGTGGGCCGGCCAGACGATTTATTGGCCGCCATTTCTGCGCTTCCTCGTGGCGCCTGATGTGGCCCATTTGTGAGCCCAGACTCCAAAAGGCAGAACCAAGAACCAAGTGCCAAGTTGCCTGGCCCAATCTGCTCCCAATCTGCAGCTGTTGGATCATGTGACTGGCTGTGCGTGTGTGTGTGTCTCTGTGCTTCTTCCTCTTCCAATGCTTAGGCGTCGCACTCGGATGCTTTTCCATTTCCGCTTGGGCGCCGGAAGTGAAGACACTTGCTCGTGGTTGCACAGGCAGACACACAGAAACTGCGGCTTATAAGGTTTATTGTGCGTTGCCCGAAGGACGCGAATGCACTTTCCTCTGGGCCTCAATCTTTTTTCGGCCTCTTTTCCCCCCTTGCATAAGCTCAAATCAATTGCACTTTTCATTTCTATGACTGGTTGATTTGCTTTCTCTCTCTCTTTCTCTCTATATATATAAAAAGTTTTCTCTTCTTTCTCATATATTTATATTTATATTTATCTCTAAATTCTCTCTAGTCTCCATACACTTTTGCTCACTTCTTCTGCCTCAGCATTTGAAATCATCTATCATCTTGGATTTCTGGTCTGTGTCCATTTGGTGGTGATCACAATGGTTGAATCCTTCGCTTTTGGCCATCGTTTCTTTTTCGCTCTTCTCTTTTTGTCTCTGGCGAAGAGTAATATTATTATACTTCTCTGCTTTTCTGAGCCCTGAAATTGCCCAATCTTCTTCCTAACAGATCATTTCATCCAAATTCATTTCCAATACAAACCAATGGGTCCTATTCGTCGATGTTCCTTCTCAGTCTTGTTGGAGAGAAAAGTGGGCTCCTTCTTTCCTCTTTTGCAGGCTCCTTTGTGCGCGCGTTCTTATTCCCAAACACTCGATTGCTCCCATGCTCAAATGGGCAAGCTCAGCATGGGGCTTCCAAAGAGCATTTTGCAGCAAATTTCCACACCTAAGTGTGTGCATGCTGCAAGCTAGCTCACTGTCACCGCCTTGCCAGCCAGGCACAAGAGTCCAAATCTATCCGACGGACTCTTGTTGTTGCTTGGACGCTCGTTGGGCTGATTATCATCATGGAAAAATACTACTAAATTTTTCTCTTTCTTTTCTCTCTACTTTTGCCTTCTTTTTTCTCTCTTCGGAGGGACTTGGATTTGTTCTCATTCTTTTTCCAATTCTAATGAGACGAGAAACAGATTTCATATCACCTTTATTCTCAGTCTCAGTCCTTCGTCTTTGAAGCCCTAAACCACTTCTGCTCACTTCCTCTGCCTCTATCCTAATCTACTACTCTCTGTCTATCTAGAATTTTTAGCCTCCAAAAGCAAACAAAACAATTATTGATCATCATCATCATTTGTGGTGTAACTTTGGTCTTCTCGTTTGGTTGGTTTTTCCTGTTTCTATCTTGTTAGTATCTAGCATTCAGTGTGCTTAGTGCTAAATACTATTCATGTCGCACGCAAGCGAGAAGCAGAAGAGTTGTTGGAAGAACAAAGACTCGATTTCTCTCTTTGTGCTGATCTGCATTGATCAGCCCAGTTTCTCATTTCCTATTTGTCGCTCATTTGTGTGTTCGTCTGTCAAGTGCAAGTGTGTGATGGTGTGATGAGCTTCTTGTATTTGTGTTCAGTTTGTGGCCTAAGCGCATTAGAAATAGAAAATCTAGCTCCTCTTTGCTAATTTTGTTGAGAACCAAGAAATGCCCGTAATATTTATAGGTGGTCTTTGAGTTTTTGAAACTCGCTCGACTTTGTGCTCTTTTAATTCTTAAGATTCCATCCTGAGAGCTTCCCCAATTTGGAGAAGAGCTCAGCTGTTTGAAGAAAGTTTTGAGAAAGTTTTCCTCTTTTCCTCTGCCTTCAGATCCAAGCTTCCACTTTCACAAATGGCAGCCCAAGTTGTTAACGATTGTTGCTTTGTTTGTGTCTTCTTGTTTATGTGTGTGTCTGTCTGTCTGGTTTCATTGCTCTCTCTGTGTCTGTGTCTAGTTCTATGCACAAATGTTCTATAAGCTTCGCATCGGCAATCATTAGGTTCGCAGTGCTCAGAGTTGGAAACATTTCCATGAAACAAAACAAATTGGCCTCGCATTCACCGCCTTACCAAATCTCATTTTCCATCCCAAATTCTCTCCAATCCAAACCAAACGCAACACTTGCTCTTCTGGCAATTTAGAACGGCCAACTTCCGGTCAGCACTCTTCTCAAGGTTTTTGTGAGTCGAGCTAGAGACTAGCCACGGTGGAAAGCTAGTCTCTGGCCAGTTTAGACAAGCTTATCTTGGCAAGCCCAAACGGAAGGTTCTCCTTTCTCTATCTCAGCCACTAATAAGCAGCCAGCAGCAACCAGTTGGATCAATTGATATGCCAGATTGCGCGAGGATTAACTTGATTGATCGTGGCCCCTCTTTGCTTGGCACCTTCCAGATGGAAAACTGAGGCTTGCGCTGTGCTCTAGGCCACCCATTGCGCCCAATTGAATTATAAGCTTCCTAGTTTTCATTTGATTAGTCCTAATCGTTCGAGATCAATTATTTGAGCTTTTGCGCCTTTGGCTGCGCAACCAGGCCCGCCGAGAGTTGTCCTTTTGGAAGAGAGAAAGAGATAAGGAGTTGAAGTGTTCCTTTTTTCCTTTTGTTGCAATCATTTTGTTCAGTTGCTTTTGCTAAATCATCAGCAAACTTTGAGCATTTGGATTCTCAACGAGATACAGTCTTGGGTCCATTTCGCTCCATTGGAGGCGACTGGGAAACTTGAGCAGCACCATTCGAAGAGCCGTTGGTTGGCACTAAACTGGCGATCAGAGTTGGTTAGTAAATTGGCAAGATTTGTTCAGCTTGGCGAGAGAGACAGTTGTTTTTGTTTGAGGAGTTGTTTCCTGTTTGCTGTTGGCCAACTCAAAGTGTGCGCGTCCATTGGAAGGAAAACGTTCCACTCGCTGCAGACAGACCAAATCCCGCAGACTAAACTGAAAAGTTCTTTTGCCTTCTCTTTCCAGTCCGGAACTCCAAGCCTTCATCTAAGCTGAGCTGAGCTGAGCTGAGCTAAGCTAACCTGAACCGTCGGTGATTTTCCTAGCGAATGGTGCAAATTTGCCAGCAGATTTATGCCAAAATTGTTCTTCAAACAATTTCCAAGAGCGGCGATGACTAAACTGCCCCAGCGAGCGAGAGAGGCGGCGAGGCTGGTTAGCCAAGAGGAGAAAGCCAAGTGTGTGCTTGTGGTGTCCATGTTTGTTCCTTGTTTGTTTTCTTCTGTCTTTTTCTGCCTTTGTTAATCCAAATTCAATCATTTATTTCATATATAAGAGTTGAAAAACTGAGAAAGGTTTAGCGTGCGCTTTGATATGGTGGCTTGAAATTGTGTCTCTTTTCCTTTGCTTAGCTGTTTCTTTGCAAGAATTAGGTTGTTTTTCAAGTAGGTTTCTTTTTGATGAGAGTTCCTTTAGGTTTGATAGATTTTCTCTCCATACTAGTTAGTGGGAAACAATATTCAACAATCGATGGCCAACAAGAACACGCCAAACACGACTGGCTAACTGGCCGCCACTTTAGCCTCATGGGCGCAGTGCAACTCTCTGCACTGCCAGAGACTGTCTGCGCCAGAGACTGTCTACAAATCAGCTGGCGAGCAGCTTGAAATGGGGGCCAATGCAAGTTGAAGCAAAGGGGGAAAGTGCAGCTCCTGTTCACTGATCACAAAACCTTGAGCAAGCCTTTTTCCATTTGCATTGTGTGCACCACAAATCGCGCCTGTCCATTCCGTAGACCTTGCGGCACTTCCTGTTTTCGTTCCTGTGCGCGGCCGCCTGGCGTCTGTTGATGCTGGCGATGGCACTGCTTAGGATCTCCTGCTGGCTGCCACTGAACTGGCCACCGAGCTTGCCATAGTTGGGCCCCATTGGGTAGGGAGCGGCCGCATTGTTGGGGCCCAAGTTGGCCGGCGACAAGGTGGACGAGGTCCCATTGGCGCTGTCCTGCTCCTCGTCCTCGTCGCTCATGGCCGTTCGGTGTTCGTTTGGCCTCGCACCGGAAGTGCTCCCATTGGGCAAGAGTGTGCCTGTGGCGGCGGCGGCGGCCAGACAGAGCTGGTGCGTGTTTGGCGGCTCAGTGGTGGTGTGTTCGTTGGGCTGGCTGGCGGCCAGTCTGGCGGCTCGTCTCTGGCTTTGGTGCGCCGGCTGGCCAGTTGCGGCGGTCGCGCCATAAGTGTGGCCGCCCTTGGTGGTTTGAAAGATCTCTTGGCTGTTTCTCAGGTGGCTGCCGTTGCGGTTTGTCTGCTGCTGGCGCTGCTGGGCCTGCTGGAGCTGCTCGTGGGCGCCCCCATTTCTCGCCTGGTTCCTGCTCGTCGCCCCACTGCTTCCGGGCGGCGGCTCGTGGCCGGCCAGCTCGGAGTGGCGCCGTCTGCGCGCCACCGAGCGCTGGGCGCGCCTCAGGGCCACCGGCTGGTCGGCGTCGGAGCCCAGACTGAGCTCGGAGGGCCGACGGGGCGCCACCTGTTGCGGCTGGCCGGGCGGCTCGAGCTCGTCGCTGGGCGGCGAGATGTACGTGTGATCAACCAGTTCGATTGGCAGTGGGGCCCGGCGGCGAGCTTGCTGCTGCGGCCGCCGCTGGGCCTCCTGCTCGGCCTGGTGGAGGCCCAGCGGCGGGGGCGACTGGGGCCGGCGGGCGCCCTCTGGGCTGGCGGGAGTGGCGCCGGCGGCAGTTGCGTGCGCGCGCCCATAGGTGGCGCGCTGTCTGCGCGCGGCCGGCCCCAAAGGCTCGGCCTGCGCGCAGCCGCCCAGCTCCAGCGAGAACTGCAGGTCCTCGTGCTGCCCCACAGACTGGCCACTTGTCTGGCCACTCTGCGCAGACTGGCTCTGGCTCTGGCTGTTGCGCGGCCTCCCCCGCACACTCAAACCGGAAGCGCCGGCGCCCCCCTGGCTGCGCTGCCCCCGGCGCGCCTCCTCCTGGCGCTGGCGCTTCCGGCGGCCCCCCTGGCTGCTGGCCGTTGCATAGTTGGCCGCCAGGCCCCTGGTCAGGCCCAGGCGGTGCTGGCTCGTCGGTGGTGGCTGCTCGTAGGGGTAGGCTAGGAGGGGACTTTGGGGCCTCCTCCGAGCGGCGAAGAGCTGACAGTGGCCGTGTCCGGCCGCACTCTCAGTTGAAGTGTGGAAGTTGCTAGTGGAAAGCCAGTAAGGCGGCCCGTGGGGCTGCGCGCCCAGTGCCTGGCCAGAGGCGGCAGGCAACCCGGCGAGCGGATGGAAGTTGTACTGTTGCTGCTCCAGCTCCAGGGCGCCCCCACTTCCGGCGCCCTCCTGGAGCTGGCGGTGGTGCTGCTGCATTTGTGTTTGCATCTGCATTTGCATTTGCATCTGGTGGCGCCCAACAGACACTTGCTGCTGCTCTGCTGCGAAGACTGCCGCCTGCTGCTGGCAGCCCACCAGCAGGGCGGACACGCTTGGGCCAGCGCCGGCCGAGGGCGACGACTGGGACGAGTCGGTGGAGCAGACGGGCGAGCTTGCGGGCGAGCTGCTGGCGAAACTGTGGCCCGAGGAGAGTCCGTCGCTGTTGTGCGAGGGCGACAGTGGGGGGCCTCTGTGCGCGTGGTGAGCGGCCTGTTTCAGTTGCTGCTGCTGCTGTTGGGCCAGCTGCTGGTGCAAGTGTTGCATGTGCCCCATTTGCTGCTGGCCCATCTCGAGCATCTGCATGTGGCGCCCACCCGCAACAAGCTCGCCGGGCTGCTCCTCGCCACCATCCAGCTGGCCCGCCTGCGACTTGCGGCCGCCGAAAATCGCCTCGTAGGTGGCCTCGTCCACCTCAGTCTCCTCGTAGTAAAAGTCCTCATCGCCAATCGAGTCGAACTGCTTCGGTCTGTTTATAGAATTTGGTTATTAAGGAAATCTGCTGTTAGTTAGCGGATCTTTTGGGTTTCAACTGGTTCAATTAGTGGTGCAAAGGTGCAAGAGTGTAATGGTGCAGAGGTGCAGAGGTGCAGAGGTGCAATGGTGCAAAGTGGTGCCAGTCGCGTGCACCATAAACAACTTCACACAGATTCCAGCAAGGCACCAGGAAGAAGCCTCGTTAGCGCCTAACGAGCGCCACACACACGCCCAAACTAATCGGCCCGCCCGGAAGGCGCGCCCCAAAAGCCGCCCAGCTCGCCAATCGGACTCGCCGGCCAATGAGAGCGCCGTCTGGGCCCACTTCCGCCACTTCCGGCGCGCACTGAACGCGCGAAAAGTGGCGGATTTGGCCGCGCGGGAAGCTCGCTTGCTAGTCTGCCCAAAAACGGCAGACTAGCTCCGCTCTTGCCGCCAGAGGAGCTCGTGCATCGCTCGGCAGCCGCCTTCTTGCCGGCTGTTTGGCTAGCCGCTCGGCTGACTAGCTGGCTGACTAGCTGGCTGACTTGCTGGCTGACTGGCTGAGTTGGTGGCTGGCTGTTTGGCCACGCGGGCAGACCTAAGGGCAGAAAGCGCAAAAAGTGGGCTCCTATTTGGAAGTGAGCATTCAGATGAATAGGCGGCGAACAATTAAATGGAGATCCATTTGGCTGGCCGGTGGAGCAAAGGCGAGCTGCTCGCTAACTAACTGCACACTCGTAAGGGCGCGCCTGGTGGGCCGGAATCAGTGGGTTCTAGCTTAGTGGTGGAAGTCCCAAGCACAACTAGGCGCACACCAGCCAGAGCAGCACCCAAAGGCGCCCCAACGGAACGAACGGGCGCCGACTGATGACTATTTGAACGACAGACTAGCTAGAGACGCGCGGCCGCGTCCTAAGCAGCACGCAGACTGCGCGAGACTGTGGCAAGTGGCGAGCTGCAGGCAAGTTTGGGGAAAGAATCAGGAGAAACAACACGAGCTCCAAAGAGCCTTCTTGTCGCGCCCAATTTTCGCCCCCCTCAGCTCGGCCGATTTGTTGCTCATTTGTTTGCCACACAAACGAACTGCTGGCCACGCTGCCAGGCCACACACACAAAGACAGACAGACGGAGCTTAGGGCGGCCGCCAACTGGCAGAGAATCAATTTATTTTATTAATTGAGATTCGGGCCCAGTGGCGCGCAGTGCACGCCACTCGAGCGGCGCATTGGCAAATGATTCTCGCATGATTCTCGCCGGCAACTAGCTCTAGTTTTCGCCTAGAGCTAGCCAGCGGCGAACTGGGGCCGCTCAGTTGCAGCCAGCGAGCAGCAGAGGCCAGGAAGTGGCGCCCACCGAGCAGCCAAGTGGCCCCAAACCACAAGGCGCCTTCTTTGAGTCTGTCTCGCTCGCCGGCCCAGTTCGAGCAAGACCAAATGGCGCGAAAATCAAAAAGCACACTGGCCCACTCGGCCCTCAACAGACGCACGCACAAACACAGTCTCAGTTGCAACAACTTCAGTGGGCGCCCCTTTTTGCCCCTCCAACTTCCGGTTGGCATTTGGGCCAACGAGCGGCGAGCGAGCGGCGAGCGAGCGGCGAGAAGAAGAGGCCTAGTTGTCGACTGGGACTGCTGCTGGGCTGTGCTGGTGTCTGGTGGGCGCGTGTGGCCTTGGGGCGCGGCTGGCAGTGTGCGGGCGGCCCTTAGGCGCGCGCTCGATGCGGCGCGTCCGGCCGAGCAGCGAGCCCTAAGGATGAGCCAGAAACGAGCCCAGCAGCTTGGAGCGAGACTCTCCAAGCTCCATCTCCATCTTAGTCTTGCAGTGAGGGAGCATTCTGGCGCGCCGGCCGCAGTGTTGCATGAACAGTCGGCGCGCCAACCAATCGAATTGGTCGATGAGGCGCGAGAGCAACGCCGCCCAGTTTTGCCACTCCTTTGCGGCCGGCCGAGAAATTGGGCCCCAGAAAGAGTCTACGATGAGCACAAGGAGCGCAAGAAGCAGAAGAAGAAGAGGAGGAAGCACGAAAAGAAGTCTGCGAGCGGCAAGAGCAGAGCAGCGCACGCTAATGAGATTCATTTCCGGTTCCAAGTTGGCTGATTGATCAGGCGAGTTGCAATTTTGCGCTCGCCGTTTGGGAGCGTCTCAGGCTTGTGTGTGGCGGCACTTGAGGGCGCGCAGACTGAAGAAGAAGGAGAGACAGAGAGCGGCCCACTTGGGCGAGTCTTGTGCGCTCTTGGCAAGCTTCGGGGGCGCAAAACGGGGGCCGAGAGAATGGCTTCTTCATGGGGCGTGTGGGCAAAATGAAAAAGTCTCTCGCCGGAGTTCACAATGGGCAGCAGCGAGCGTGTTTGGTCGCCTCTTTTGGGCCACTTTTGGCCCCTTTTCGAGCCTCTTTGGTGTGCAAATTGTTCGCAGACATCGGTTAATTGGGGCCAAGTTGCCGCAGCTAAGCACTGGTCCAAAAGAGAGAGACACGAGTGCCAAGTGGAAGAGTTGGCGCCGCTCGTTTGGGCACACTTCTTCCACTGGCCAATGCACTAGAGACTGTCTTTAGGCTGCAGTTCAGCGCCCAATTTGTGTGCAGTTGCACCTCGCAATTCCTAACGCAATTGGGCGGAATTGGAACTCGCAGTTGCAGGTTGCAAGTGCAAGCAGTCTGCAAGTGAAAGCAGCCTGCAAGAGCAGGCAGCCCGCAGACTGTCTGGGCCCACATGCAGAGCGACACTTGTCCCTCCGTGCAGGTGGCAGGCTTTTATGAATCGAGCATTGGGGGTCGATCATTTGCCGATCAGTTGCGAGCGGCCGAAGACAAGCTGTGCCGTTTTGGGAGTGCTGCTCGCAAGCAGTCTGCTCGTTTGCGCCAATGCTTAGCACTAGTCTTCCTCAGGTCCAATTGGGCGAGAAAGAGGAAGCAACATTGGAACTTAAAATGGTCCAAATTGGTTCAACTCGATTCGATTTCCATTGGAGGTTCCAAAAGCATTTTGGGCGCCAATTGAGCGGCGCAAATGGGCCTCAGAGCGAAACGAGGTGGCCGAATTTGCGTCTTTAAGTTTGGCCAGCAAGCAAAAGGGGCCCATTTGTGTGTGTGTGTGTGTGGCCTTTGTGCAGTGTGTGTGTGTCGTTTGCGAGCTCGAGCAGAATTGGCACCAATTGGCAGGCGCGACAGACTGTCTCTGTGTGGCAAAAGTGTGCTGGAAAAGTGTGCGAGCCAAAAGAGGGCCCAAAAATGGCCACGCAACCCAATTGGAACTCGCCGGGCGCCAAACGCAAACCATTGAGCAAGAGTGAGTTGACAAAATTGATGGGCCCAATCGAGAGGCGCAATGCGTGCAAGCAGACTGTCTCTGTGTGCCTGTGACCACCTGCACACACACACAGACTGGAGCTTAGCCCAAATTGATTCATTGTGCCACTTCCGCCTCGGAGTGGCCGCCAGACAAGCCGCGCGTGTCTCTGTGTGTGGTCGCGTGGTGGGCGGGCCGCGCAGAGACAGACACGCAGAGGGGCGCGCGTTCTCCATTTTTCCGCTTGTTTGCTCATTAATCAGAGTGGCCGAGCTGCGTGGTCCGTGCGGCTCGCTCGTGCTAGCCGCCCGTGCGTCTGGCCGCCGGAGCTTAGCTTGGGCGCTCAGATTGGCAGCGGTTTGGGGGCCAGATTGGCAGATTGTTACATCAAGACGGGCAACTCTTCCTCAGGAACATTGCTCGGCGGCCTGAATTCAAATGAGCAGCCCAACACTGGCTAGCTTGGGCGCCCACAAATTGCCTTATAAGCGCCCGCACGTCACACTGCACTGTAGGCCCAGTTGGAGGCGCCCATTCGCCGCCAGCTCGCTCGCCAGTTCGCGTGCCAAACACTGGCAGCTCCAACTCGAGACACGCCCCCCGCTTGTGGCCCAAAGCTTAGGTGTATCGAAATAAAGAGAGAGAGATGCTGGGCCGCCTGGGCACTTCCGGCGGCGCGCAGGTGGTTCTGCCGGGCGAGCAGCTGTTCCGAGCAGCAGAGGACGGCGAGACGCTGGCTTGGCGGCCTTAGTTGTGGTTCAGTCTAGCTTCGATCGTGCCTTAGCCAAGCTTTAGGCGTGCCTTAGCTGCGGCTCACCAGGTGCCGATGGAGGAGGCTTGGGTGCGGGCGGAGCAAGTGGGGCGCCGCTGGAGGGGGCAGAGTGGAGCTCTCGGAAGAGGCATTATTGGCCTTAGTGTGGGCGAACATGGAGGAGCCGGAAACAAAGTTTCGGAGCTGCAAATTGGCGTCCAATTGGACCAGCGACGAGCGCCAACGAGCCCCAATCGAGTGGGCCGGGGAGGCGCAAATCCGATTGACAATTGGGCGCCGGTGATTTATTGGCCAAGCTCTGGGCGAGACTGTGTGTTGCGCGCACTCTCAGGCGCCCCAGATGCAACCGGCAAGTGTCTGCGGGGCCGGCAGAGTGCGCGCCGGCCGCCCAAGACAGTCTGCGCGAGACTGGCGAGCTTGTGAACGAGACTCGGCCAGTCTCGCGCAGTGGCGCAGTTGCAGAGGCGCCCAATTGTGGGCCTGGACTGCTGGCGGCGAGTGGCGCAATGATAGCGCCCGCCGGAGCTCGCCTTGAGCCGGTGATTTATGCGCCGGCCGGAAGGCGCGCCGCCCAGTTGCAGATAATAACTGGCCTCTTGGTGTGGGCCAAACACTGAGAGCGGCCCAACAACAAGAAGAAGCCGGCCCACTTCGGCTTCTTCGAAGGAGCCCAGAAGAGGCGCCTCCAGAAGAGACCATTTGGCGTGTTTGTGCCACCGATGATTGCAGTTTGCGCCGCTCGCTGACACGCCGGCACGCGTCTCAAAAATGCGCCCTGTCCCTTCCGCTCGGGCTCCTCTGGGCCAGTTTCGTCCAATTTGTGTCCCTCTTCAGCGGCTGCTCCTTAGCTGCGGCCGGAAGCAAGTCTCGCGGTGGCGCTCACATCGAATCAAATCAATTATCTCATCAACAAATTGGCCCGCCACACACCAGAGCGTGGCCGCCCAAATTGCCCCCCGCAGACTGGCTGCAAGTCACTGGCGCCACTGGCCCGCAACTGACCCCAACTAGCAGCTCCAAATGCGGCCAAATTCGGTCAAATTTGGCCAAATTTGCGCTCACTTGCGCCCAGCGGAAGTGGCGCCCAATTTGCCCAAAGCCAACGCGTCAAGAGCCACCAGTGGACACTGAAGACGCGTGTGTGGGCGCACCTTGTCTTGGGCGACTTTGGGCGTGCTGGCCGAACTGTGGCCGAATGGGCTGCCCAAATGGGGCGGACTGTCCCTAGCTCGTTTTCCAAAGTGCGAGAATGGGCGCCTCAGGAGAAGGGCGAAGAGACGGCGAGCTCATTAGGGCCAGAGGGAAGAGACGGGCGACTTGGCACTGTCGGCGAGCAGATAACAATTGGCAGGCCCCAGGCTGTGCGCCAATTGGGCTCAGTGCGCGCCGCAAATTGTCAGCCGGCTCTTTGTCGCCGGCCGCTTTGCCTCCCCCCAAAGACTAGGGCTGAAAAATTGGCCCCTTCGAGCGAGCGAGAAGCAAGAGGCAGCCAGAAGGACGCAGCTTGGTGGCCGGTGGGCAAAAGTTGGCTCGCGTGAACTTTTGCGCGCCCACTTCCGGCCGCGAGCAAACTGCTGGCGCCGCTTCGTTTTCCGGCCCATTCGTCTGGCTGGTGGCCAATTCAGCAGTGAAGGCCGCCCAGCTTTCTGCCTTTCTCTGCTCGGCCGGCCAGCCAGAAAGGGAGTGTAACTTTAGCTGCGAGCTGGCCAGACTGAGGCCCCAAAGTGAGGCCGCAGCTGAGCCCAAGCTGAACTCCCAAAGAGCCGCCCTCTCGCCTCGCTCGGCCCTCTCCCCTTGCAGTGCCAGTTATCGGGCGGCCAATTGTTGTCGGCCGAGCTAGAGAGCAGCCTAGACGCAAACTAGCAACCAACTGGCGCCCCCCTCGTTGTGGTGATATATTGGCCCCACGGCCAACTGCCAACTTCCGGCCCAAAAGGGCGCCCAGGCGAGAAACCGCCGACAACTTTTTCGCCCGCCGCCTCGTCGGAAAAGGCGCTTCTGGGGGCGCCTTCTCGCCCTTTTGGGCACATTTTTGGGCCCAAAAATCGGCACCCTTCGGAGTTTATAGTCCAGGGGGCGTGGCGGGCGGCAGTTGGCGGCGAGTTGAGCGAAGACTAGGGCGCGCGGGGGGCCTCCTTCGGGCCCATTTGGCCGCACACTATTAGAGTGCGGGCGGCTCTTCCGCTAGCCGCTGGCTGTTGGCTGGTGGCGAGCTCCTCCAGCCTCATCACTCCCGCAGGCCAGCCCAGCGGAGCAAAAGGGCCCAGAGAGAACGAGCCGCTCGCCCAACCCAATCGATTGCCAGCGAGTAGCCCACTGCAGCCTGCCACTTCCGGTCCAATTGGGCGGCTGGAAAGGCCGAAACAGTTGAGTTTAGGGTGCGAGCTTGGCGGAGAAGAGGCAAAGAGGCTGGGCGAGGAAGACACAAGACACAGCTCGGCGCAGAGTGTCTGCGGCGGTCGCTCGAACCATCGAAGCTAGCCAGTGGCGCCCCCTCGGCCAAGGACGAAAAGGCGCCCCCGAAAGGCGGTCTTATCTCGTTGCATTTGTTTCGGATTGGCCAGAGTGGTGGCGCCCACTAGCCCACCAGCCCACCACCAGCCTGGACCAGTGGGGCGCAAATTGGGCGCGCCGACAACTCTGCTAAGCCGGCGCCACTTTGGTGCCGGCATCAAGCTCAACTTTGGCTCAACTTTGCCCCCTGGCTCCCATTTGGCCAATGCTTTGGGCAGGCTAGTCTGCAGCCCTTCGCTCTGGCTTCTCCTTTTCTCTTTGGCTCTTTCGTCTCGTGTCGCCCACCAACCAGCCGAACACTTTGGCTAGCTGGCTGGCTAGCTGGCTGGCTAGCTGGCTGGCCAAACTGCAGCTCAAAGTGAGGGCCCAACTCAAACTGGCGCCCAAAGTTCGCCCCAACCGCCAAGCCCAAATCGAGCAAAAACACACACAACCAGAGAGACAAGGACTTGCCAGGGACTCCCTTCGGAGGCCAAAAGCTCGTCCAAAAGTAGGACCGAAAGCTGCCCGCTTGTGGCAAAAGCCATTTTCGCGCCCAAGCTCAAGATTAACATCCCACTTCCGGTCGGCGTTTTATCTCGCAAAAGATCGGCCGGCCGGCCAGAGTGACTTTGGGTGGCGATTTTTGGCCAGTTGTCTGGGGGCGCGTCTCTGTCCTAAGGGGCGGGGGTTGAGTTTGAGTTTTGGGCGAGAAGTGGGGGCCAAAAGGGGCCAAAAAGGGGGGGCGGAAGTTGGCGAGCAAGGAAGGCAACTGGCGAGTGGCGAGCTCGTGTTTGAGCCTCCGACTTGGAGGGGCAGTATTTGGACTTGCAAGGAGGAGTAGCACAGCTAGAGACTGGCACTAGTGGACTGGCAGCACGTGCTCGTTTGGGGCAGCTTCTCCCAGTTGTGTGGGCCCAAAGTTGCCTTGGGTGGCGGTTGGCTCGTTATTGTTTTGCGTATTATTTTTATTGCGCCGCCCGCGGAGGCGACTTGGGTGGCGCCTCCTCCAAGCTAGTGTGTCGTCGGGGGGCCACACGCAGCGACTGGCGGCCAACCAGCCAAACAAGTGTCCCATCGGGCGGCCTTTTTCTCTTCGGCCGTTCTCTTCGGGCGCCCAAGCAACACACGGCCCGCATGGTAATGGGCCGGAACTGGCGCATCAGGCACTCAGAGTTGCACAAAGACACACGCACGGGCACACGCACGCACACGCACACGAAACAGACGCAGAGACACACGCGCAAGACGAGCCGGACGAGATAACTGGCCGGATCGTTAGCGTGTTCTCGTTCGTGTGCTTCCTTTGGCTCGTGTGTGGCTCGTCCAGAGAGAAGGCTGGACTTTGGGAGTTGGACTAGCAGTGGTCTACTTTGAGTTGGAGTTCCATTTGGGGTCCACGTTGAGCTTGGGCAAGAGAGAAAGAGAAAGAGAAAGAGAGAAGAAGGAGGAGAAAAGTTGGGACAGTGGCCGGCCGGCGTGCCAATAAATAACACACTTTGCAACCATTGGGCGTCCAGTGGGAAAAAATGAACTCGGCCACTTGGAAGCTCTAGTCTGGAAGTTGCGAAGGCGCCGAGAGGAGCCAGCACTAAGCTCTGACTGAGGCGCCTTCGTTTGGGCGAAGTGCCGCCCAGTTCGCAACCGCAAACAGTATTTCCATTTGCTCATGATGGGCGGCCGCCAATTGGCTCTGTGGGGCCGCAGACTGTCCCAACTGGGCGGCGAAGTGACACGAAGAGGAGCACGAGAGACACAAAGAAGAAACCATCTTCTCCAATTGTCTTTTTCGCCCCTCTGCTCTGGCGCGTCTCTGTGGCTAGTCGTTTGTCCTTCAGAGCGGCCAGAAGCAGAGAAGGAGAGCTGCTCCATTTTGCTCCTTTTTGCTCCTCTTTGCTCCTTGTTGGTCTAACTCCGAGAACGAGCCTTCTCTCTGGCGCTCATTCATCGCAAATGGCCAAAGCAAAACAGGCGCCCAATTGAGCGTTTGTTTGTTTATTTATATTTATTTGCACTGGCCAGTGGGCGGCCAGCCCTATGGTGTGGCCGCCCGTTTGTCTGCCCGTTCGGCCGCCTGTTTGGTTGCCGATGGGCAACATTGGGCCTTTTTTGGGGCGCACTCAGCACTCCATTCTGGCAAATAATAAACAACACGAGCTGGCCCAGCTGAGCGCCGGCGCAATGTTGCCCCAACGCGCCGGAAGAAGAAGAGGAAGAGGCACCCAAACGGGAAGGCCTTTTGAGGCTGCCTTTTGGGCCTTTTGGGTGCCGAGCAAACAGGCAGAGGAAGAGAGAAATTGGACAAGGAGCTGCAGAGAAGAGCCAAGAGAAGAGGCGTGGGCCGTCGAGTGAATTAATCAAATGGCCAAATTTTTCCCCCGCCTCGAGCAACAAAAATTAATGATCATTTCTTGCACTTTTTCGCCTCCTTCTCTTGCCTCTTTTGCTTCTTCCTCTTGCCTCTTCCTCTTGCCTCTTGCTCTTGCTCGTCCTTGTGCTGCTCCACTGGCCAGCGGCGAGCAGCGGCCAGTGTTTGTGGCGCCACTGCCGCCTCGCCCACCAAGCACGCGACTGGAGCTCGTCTGTGGCCAAGCTCCAGACACAGTTGCTGGCCGATGGGCCGCGAAATGGGCCAGCGAACAGCAAAACGATAGATAGAGACAGATAGCGAGCAGGCCCAGCTAGTGGTCGGCACCCAAAAGGCCCAAACGGCCAGTTCCCAGCGGCCAATTGTGCTCACTCACTGCTGGTCTCTGTTGGTCTTTGCTGCTCTAACTTTTGGTCTCTTCTTCTTAGATAGAGACTGTTAGTGCAACTGTCTAGCAGTGGCCAAAAACACACCATCATAACAGGTGAGAGGAAGTTTGCAACCGGAAGTGGTCAGCAGTGGAGGAAGGAAGTGTGTGAGCGCCAAAGAGAGAGACTGGAGCTATAAATTACAAGTTGACTGGAGCGCGAGGGGCCCATTTGAGGCTTGCAGGTGCGCGCGGAGGTGCAAGGGCGGAAGGGCGGCGTTTGGGGGCGAAAAGTGGCCAATGGAAGAGAGAGAGAGAGAAGTGCAAGGTGAATGGCGAGCGAGAAAGCGAGAAAGAGAGAAAAAGAGAAAGAGAGAAAGAGAAAAGGAGAGAAGAAAGGGGCCCCAACTAGCAGTTGGCGGCTAATGATGATGAATGAAAAATGGGCTCGCTTGTTGTTGTTTTTTGTTGCGCGCTGATGGTCTTGGCGGGCGGCCAGCGAGACTGTGTGCTTAGGCCGGCCAGTTGGGGGCACTGTGCGGCTTTACTTTTGCTTTCTTTCGGTTTGCTTTGCTTTCTTTTGGTCTCCTTCAGGCTGGCAGTCTAAGGTCTAAGTAAACAGCGCCAGGGAGAAGGAGCGGCCAAGAGTTGGCCGGAAGGAGGCGGCGTTCAGAGTGGCCAGAGAGGAGGAGTGGTGGGCGCTTTGTGGAAAATTTTCACACACCACAAGGGCGCAGAATGGAACATCAATTTTGCGAAGGGCAAGACGCCGGAGAGGAGCCAAAAAGGGGCCCAGAAAGAGAGTCCAAAGGTGGGAACACAATAAGTCCATTTGGGCGCTTTTATCAGTCTGGCCGATCGAGCAGCGTGCGCACTCGGCTGATATGTTAATGCAGCCGCACCACCTGAGACTGTGTGCGTTCAGTGCGCGCGTCTGGCAGCAGCAAACAGGGCCACTTCCGCCGGGCCACACTCACTAGCTCACTTTGGGGCCACTTTGGCCCCTTTCTGCTGGCCGACTGGCGGCCTCCTTGGCCACTGGAGACACTCGGCCCGCTGACCAGTGGGCGCGAAATGGAGAGTGTTGTTTAAAATGCGTCCACTTTGCGCCAGCTCAGAAGTCAGCCGCCAAAGCTTAGGAAGGGCAGCTGCTGGAAGGGCCAAGGTGCAGCCAGAGGCAGTCCGCAAGCACTGCCAGAGGGCGGCAGTCCAAACGGAGGGCGAGCATGACGAGCACCTAAGGGCAGGAATATTTACCAGAAAATAAAGACCTTCCAGTTGGGCCAGTTGGGCCGCGAGCTCTTTGGGCCGGGAGGCAGTGGTGCATTTTGAGCGCAGCGGAGCAGCCGGAAGGCAAGAGGAAGAGGAGGAGAAAGAGGATGGGGCGAGCGAGTTTCATTGCTGTGGGCCAGCAACAATGATTGATGAACAGATCGGGGGGGCCACGAGCCAGCCAAGCGGCCAGCTTCCAGTTTGGCCAGCTCGCAGTTTGGCCACAGCCGCCGGCGCCCTTAGGTCTGGCGGGCGTGTGGATAATTTCCGACTGCTCTCGGCCAGCCAGTCTCTGGGCCCACCGGCTGACTCGAGGAGGCTTGCTTGTGGGCCGCCTGGAGTGCAATTGCACTGAGCTGGCGGCCAAGTTGCTTGCCAAGTTGCAGCCCAGAGTGTGTGCGCCAGTCACAGACAGTCTGCAGTGGAGACACACTGCACTCGCTTGGCCGCCGCTCTGCTTGGGCGCTCGCTCGCTAGTCCTAAGGAGAAGCCGCCGCCAAGCATCCTCGCAAGCTCAATTAGGGCCCCTTTCAATTCGCTTCCGGCGCCCCCACTTCGACCCCCAAGCGGGCGGAATAAAAAACGCCTCCTTTACTTGAGCGGCCAAGTGATGCGACCAGCGGCGAGCATCTCTCTCTCTCTTTGGCTTCGAGCACAAGAGCGAGAAGCCGGCCAGCTAGAGAAGAGCTAGAGGGCAGCCTTCCTTTAGAGCGCCGATGGGCCCAAATGTTGGATAACTTTGGAGCTTCTGGGCCAAGTTTGCAGGCAAATTGTGTGTGCGTGCCCGCTCGTGTGTACTTGGGGCGCACTCCGACAACAAGTTGAGTTCATTTTTCATTTTTCCCTCCTCCTTTTTCGCCCCTCCACTCGCCTGGCGCCAAAAGGGCCCTCCACTCGCCTGTTCACTCGTCGCCCTTCCGCCCAGCTCGCAAGGGAAGAGCCTCGCGAGGAGCCACAAGAAGAGCCTCGAGATGAGGCGCCTCCTCTTCTTCTCCGCTGGGCACGCGCCGCCCGCGTGCCGCCACTCGAGCTCCACGGGCGCCACTCGAACTCTGCCAGCTGGGCCCCAAAAGGCGTCCCCAAATGCCGGCCGAAAAGTGGGCGCCTCTTCGTCTAGTGCGAGTTTCTGGCGCAACTCAAAGCCACACTGCTCACACTGATCACAGTCTCTGGAGGGCCAGGCAACGGCCAAGCAGCGGTCATTTGCCAGCATCGATTATCGTCATCGCGCGGCTCATCAGCGGCGCCCAAATGCCGCCCGAGATGCCGCCACAGACTGTCTTCGGGCGCCCACTCGCAAGGTCAAGAGGCGCCGCGGATTGTCCTCGGCGAGCTAGCAGCCTCGAGCAGCGTCGAGCAACCAGCGGCCAAGAGTAAAGAGCAGCCAGAAGCCAGAAGCCAGCAGAGAGCAGCGAGCAGCAATTCGCAGGAAGTGAGCACGTGCCACTTCCTGTGCGCCGCAGTGGCGCCCCAAAGTCTCTCTTGGCCGCCAGGTGGCACGTTCGCAGTCCCGCGGGACTGAGACCAACAGTCTGCCGGCCAAGCTGCCTGGAAGTTGCCCTTCAAAGAGCTGCGGACGAAGCGGCAAGACTTGGCCGACGTTCCGCCAAGGCGCCAAGTGGGCCGCTCCTAAGGTCGCCCCAACACCACGCCACTCTCGAGCTCAACGCCGCCCCCACTTGCTCGCTGCCGCCCACTCGAGAGACGCCCCTCAGCCAAGCAGCGAGCTCTCTCACTCCCAAGCTCAAAGACGTGCGCCAAAAAGTGGGCGTGGCGGGAGGAAAGAGTAATGCCGCTCGTTTTGGGGCGTCCATTTCGCCCCTTTGGCTCGTTTTCTCCAAGTTTCAGGCAATCAGGCGCTCCTTTATGCCCGTGGCAAGACCTCAGGCAGCCTCTCGTGGAGGCGGCTCTTTGCCTTGGCGTCTGAGTGTGGTGGCAACAGTGGGCGAGGCATGCAAATGGCAGGGAATTTGGTGCGAAAAGAGGGCGCCTGCGGAAGTGGTAAGCAGGTGGCAAGTGTCGCGCGCTCGAGTGGTGACTGAGTGGGCGGCTTTAGATGATTGAAAAGGGTTGAAAAGGGTTGAAAATGGTGGAAGTTTGGCGGAAAATTGGGGAAAAAGTGAGGGAAACTTTGGGGGAAAAAGAGCCAAAATTCTTGGGCTAAAATTTTCACCCAAAATTTTTTAACTGCAGAGAGTAAACAGTTCTTAGGACCCGTCAGGAAGGAGCCAGAAATGAGCCAAAAGGAGGGGCCAAAAGCAAGAAAATGGAGCCAAAACTAAACCTAAACCTAAACCTAAACCTCAGAGCAAAAGTTGAACAGCTGGAAGGAACTAGAGAAGAAGAAGAAGAGTAAACTTACCCTAAGTGTGAGCGCACATGTTGTTCAATCTCGTCCAGCGAGTCGCAGTTCCTCGTGCAACTGGGCCACATGCAACTGAAAATGGTTCGCATCTGAGCGGGCAAAGAATGATGATGATAATCCGATTTCGATTCCGATTTGGATTCCAATTGGAATTGTTGTGTTCGATTTGTGGCCAATTGTTGGCGGTTGTTGGCAAGATTTGTTAGTCGATTTGTTGTTGTTTGCAGCCGTTGGATTCAATTAGTTTCACTGTTTGGCCACCATTTGGGCATCCTAGTCTGCATTTGAGCTGCTGTGTAGTGGTGCAGTTTGGTTTGCATTTGAGCAGCTAGTGTGCATTTCCTCTGCTCCTGTGCACTGGTGCTAGTCTGCGGCGCTGCATTGGGCGCAGACAATTGCTTTTCGCGCACCACTGTCTGTGTGTGCAATTTGGCCGCCTGCTCACGACGTGCTGGCCGGCCACTCAGCCCTCTGCATCTGGCCGCGAGCTTGTCTTCGAGACCAAAGGAAGACTGTCCGCCGCTCGCCAGCCGGCCAGCTTTCCTCCTTGGACAAGCTCGCGCTTAGGCGAGCCGAGAATAAGGAGGCCCAAGAATAAGGAGGAGAAACACAAGAGGCATAATTTGCTTATCTTTGTGCGGCCCAAAGCAGAGTGGGCCAGCCCCAAGCAGCGGGCCCACAAGCAGCCCTTAGGGCGTCCGCCCGCTCGCTTTCCGGCCGGCCCTGAGCTGGCGGCGCCAAATGACAGCGAAACCGAATGCACAGAGCCGGCACAAAGGGGCCACAGAGGCGCACAAAAAGGAGTAACTGGAGCCGGCAAAGCAGCGAGCAAGCAAGAGAGAGAGAGAGTGAGGTGGGCGAGAGATAAAAAGCAGTGTCATCATTTTGCGGGCCGGAATTTGCTCGCTCGTGTTCCTTCTTGCGCGCCAGCAAGTGTCTGCGGCGCTTCCAAAGAGGCAAACTGGTCTGGCTTGCGCGTGTCACTGTGTGCGGCCACGTCCTGCTACTAATGAAGCGCGCGACTGGCCCCATTTTGGCCGCTTTGAGCTGCACCAAACTGAACTAGAACTGCACTGAACTGAGCTAGAACTGCACCAAACTAGAACTGAGCTAAGGGCTCTCTGTGGGGCCGTGTCATTTGTTGTCGCCTGTTCGGCCAAACTTTAGCCAGCAAGATTTTCGCCCGCTGATTAGGCGAGTCTGCGCGCCTGTCTGGCCGCCCGTGCGTCTGTCTGTGTGTCTACTGTGGGCAGGCGAGAGAAAGAGAAAGAGGAAAAGAGGAAGAGGAAAAGGGAGGAGAAGGAGCGAGAAAAGAAAGAGAACCCGGAGGCAAATGGGCGCCGCCCGCGCACGTTCGCATAAGTGAGCCATTTGGGCGCTCTGCTTGGGGCCCGTTTTGCTGCCTCGTCGGCTCCATTGGGCCACTTCCGGCGGGCACACGCTCACCCTTTTCACTTGAGCAAACAGGCGGCCATCGATCGCGTGCGGCCGCTTCGCCGATTCCATTCCATTCCATTCCATTTCCATGGCCAACAGACAGACGTGCGCACACTTTTGGCCGCCCATGACTCAGCGGCCTTTGAGAGCAGTTTGAGCCAGTGCGCCGGAAGTGCCTCAGACGAGCGGGCGCGAACTGGCAGCTAGACACTGGCCAGCCGGCGCTCAGACGAGCCGTCTGGGTGGACTGCATCTTGCTGGGGGCACCTGTTGAGGCCAGAGGGGGGGATTGTAGACGGAAGAAAAGGAGGAGAAATGGGCCAGGTGGAGTGGGCGCAGTTTGGGCGGGTGGCGAGCTCGCGTGCGGCCAAAGTGGGCGAGTGGGGAGAGACTGTTTGGGGTGGACGAGGGGCAGAAGTTGGGGCCAGAGGGCGGCCCAAGCTGGGCGGGCAGAGAGAGAGAGAGACGGGCGAGAAGAGGAGGCAAATTGGGCCCGAATTCAGTGGAGCGGAGGAGCAAGGCAAATGATGGCCCAGTTGGTCTGCTGTGAGTGCGCGCTGCATCTTGTATACTGTATGCGGCACACTGCGAGCGGCAGACTGTGTGCGGCAGACTGTGTGCCGCAGACTGTGTGCCGCAGACTGTGTGCTGCGGACTGCGAGCGGCGCACTGCAGCAATAAAGGCGCACAGTGCGGCTCCAATGGAGCAATGGTCTGCGAGCGGGCCCATTGGGTTAGTGTTGTTCGGTTTTGTTGTCGCGCTCGCTCGTGTCAAAGTGGCGCCGCAGTGGAGCAAGTGGGAGAAAGTGGGCCTGCGGCTGGCCAAGAATGCGGCAAAGGCGCGCTTGGGCCGCCCTCGCTCTCGCTTGCCAGCCGCTCGCTTGCCGGCGAGCTTCGTCCTTGGCCGAGCGCCGCCGAGGAGCTGGCTGCGCGCTGGGCCCGCCCGGCCGCCCGCCAGTGCTCGAGGGCGGCAATTTGAGAGTGCTTATCTTGGGCCGGGCATCAGTTTAATTCGGCTTGGCCCAATGTGAGCTGGTCGCACTTGCAGGCTCGCAGCTCGCCGGCCCACTGCTGCACAGTCGGCCGAGTGGGCGCCGCTCGAGGCTGGCAAGCTCGCCAGTGGCAAGCTCGCCAAAGGGGCGCTTCCAGACAGTGTGTGCAGTGGTCCCAGTTGCTGGGAAACAAGTGGCCCAACTGGCGACGTGTTTGCCCAAGCGCAGTGGCGCGCCCAACAATGTTTACAAGCACAAAGGAGCTGCCCTGAACTGCACTGAACTTGGACTGAACTTTGTCTGAGCTGAACTCGCACTGAGCTGAGCTGAGCTGAACGAGTTTGAGTCGAGCTGAGCTGAGCTGGAGTTCAGTTTGAGCTTGAGTCTGTCTCGCCCGCTCGAGCCTTTTGGATTGGCCGCCCACCAAGAAGAAGGGCCCAACAAGCAACTGCCTAATGAGACGAGCCAGTAGAGCTTGGCGGTTCGCTCGCCGAGTGGCCAACGAGCTTGGCAAAAGTGCGAGCGGCGCCTCAGTGGCTGGGCCAAACTGCGCGCTGATTGGCCAAACACGAGCCCCAGTGACAGGCCCCATTGAGCGCCGCGCGAGTGGCCGCCCTCGCAGCTCCACTGGCTGCCCTTTGGGCGCCCATTTGGCCCTTTCCTCTCGGACTTTTGCCTTTTCTCCGCGGCAAAGGAACGCAGCCTCCCAGCGCCAAGGTCGCGCCCCTTGGCTGGCCAATTTTGATGTAAATTGGGCCAACTTTTGGCCGCCCAGCTCGCCGCAGACTGTCCGTGGCGGCCAGGCAAGGACAAAGGGGGAGGAACGGGCAGAGTGGGGGCGTGCTGGAGGGGCGCCACTTGGGCCACTTGGGCGCCGCTTGGAAGAGGCAGAGACTGGCTGTGGGCCGAGGGCCAAGTGGGCCTTGTCCCCAGAGAGCAGCGGGGCGGCGTTGAGAGTTTAATTTGGCGCGCAACATTGCACATTGCACACTGCACTGTGGAGGCTCCGTTTCGCCCAGTGGGCCGAGTGTAAGTGGGCGGCTGGAGGGCAAAGGGGGCAGAGTGAGGCTGAGAAAGCAGAGGAGGCTGAGGGAGAGCAGAGGAGGCTGAGGCGCCAGCAGCAAGAGCAAATGCAGAGCAGGCTAAGCGGCGGCGCTCGAGTGGTGCCCCTCAGAAGGGCAGCAGAAGGGGGCGAAATGGGGGGCGAAATGGGGGGCAAAAGGGGGCAAAATGGGGGCAAAAGTGGGGGAAAAAGTGGGGGCATTAAAAAGTGCACGGGCGCAGAATCGGAACACGCGAGCGAATCAAGTCATCCATTAGATGCGCCCATTTGCATGTGTGTGTGCTCCAGTCGAGCTGGAGCTCGGCCGGCCGGGCGGAGCCTAAGGAGCGGCAAAAATTGAACAAGGCCAATATCACGAGCGGCCGGCCAGCAAGCGAGCAAGCAAGCCTGACAACTCAATACACAATGGCCGGCTGGGCCAGTTGGGCGGCGCAGATTTGGGCCCACGAGTTTGATGCCGGCCGCCGAGCGTGGCCTTTGCTTTGCGCTTAGGGTCGCCCAATGCTTAGGAGTCGCCCAATGCTTAGGGCCGCCCAATGCTCATTGCTCGGCGCTCAGTGCTCACAGCTAGACCTTAGGGCCGCTGGCAAAGCGGCACGCCAGCAGCACGCCAGCAGCACGCCAGCGCGCAAGGACAATTGTTCGCGCGCAATGGCCTGCAATTTGGGGCCCATTTTGGCCGGTTTGTGTGGCGCCAGTTTGCAACAATGTGCCCAGTCGCAAAGTGGGCTCCTCTCTGCTTCTCTCTGCTTCTCTGTGCCTCCCTTTGCCTCTCTCTGCTTATATCTGCCTCTCGCTGCTCCTGGACGCGCTTCTCTCCTGCTCGCCGCTCTTCGCAGCCTCGCCAAGCCGCCCAGAGTGGCCCCGAGCGACGGTTGCCCGCGGACAAGGTGCCGGCCCTAAGGTCTGGCTGGCAGTCTCCTCTGTCCGTGTGTCTGCCCGTTCGTCGCTCGCTCGCTCGCCGCACGAAGCCGGCCTAAGCGGCTTAGCGCGCCTTCCAGAGGGCGCCTCTGGAGCGCCAGTGCGTCTGTGCGTGTGTGTGCCAGTGAGCTAGACTGCGAGACTGCTCGACTGCGAGAGTGCTAGTGTGCGGCCGCGCCCTCGTGGCTCGCCGCCCGCAGCTCGATGGCCGAATTATGCACTGGGCGGCCTTGTTGTGTGCCTCTTTCTCGCGCGCTGAGCTTTGGGCGCCCGAAGCTTAGGACTGGCGAGCTTAGGGCGCACGTCCAGACGGCTGGCTCTCCCAAGCTCGTGTCCAGCTTGCGTTCGGTTAACATCGCGCCGCAATGTTAATGACTCGCCGGAAGACTGTCCGAGGCGGCCAGCTCGCCAGCTCGCCAATATCGCGCCGGGCAATTAGTGCTCTCTGCTCTCCAACTGGATGCCTTGGGCGCTCGCCAACTTCCGGCCCGAAGTGTGTCAAGTTCAAGTGGCGGCGGCGGAAGTTTGGGGCTGGAAAAAGGGCGAGAAGGTGGGCGCGAGAGATGAGAAGCCGCGGGAAGAATCGTCATGGGAACGCGCGCGGCTTGCAGACTACTGGCACACGTGCGCGTTCGAACAGCATTTGCCAGCACTAAGCAATGAGCGCTAAGCACTGGGCATTGGACGCGCTGCAGACGAGCAGCGAAAATGTGCAGAGAACGCGCAGAAAATGTGCACACAAACTTGGCACAAAATTCGCACACAAAATTCGTACAAAATGCGCTGCAGACAAGCTCGCTCTCAGTCTCTGGCGGCTTCCTCTTCCTGTCTGGCAGCTCGTGTGTGTGTGTGTTGGACAGAGAAGAGCTCTACTTTCGGGCCGAAGTGTGTCAGCCGCTTTGTTTCATGATTAGGAGACGTGCGCGCATAACAACAAAACAAGAAGAAGAAGAAGAAGAGGGACAACGAAACGACAAGAACACAACTGGCGCCATCAGCTGGCCGTCCACTTTCGACGGCCAGTGGCCAGTCCGGCAAAGAGTGGCCGGCACATCAGCAGCAGAAGCAGCAGCAGACGAGCCACGGAGACAGCGAGCCGCTCATGTCAATTGAATTGAGAGACAAAAGGGGATTGCGTGCCGGCCGGAACAAGTGGCCGAGTTGGTCCAACTTTGGGCCGCCAACTTTTGCCTAAAATGGGCCCCAAACGAGCGGGCCAAACGAGAGTGAAATGGAATGAAATAAAGCACAAATCAAGTCGCTTCTCGTTTGTCTTCGCCGGCGGCCAAAGAGCGCCAGCAGTGTGCCAGCAGTGCGCCCCAAGCTAAGGGCCGGCCGCTGCTCGGCCCTAAGAGCTGCAAGCGAGAGTCCAGAAGAGGCGACTTTTGGGCCTCTCGCGCGCGATCGGCGCCTCTCTGGCCGCCTCCAAAGCTCGTTGGGCAACTTCTGGCCCAGCCGCACACAGTCTCCCGCACACAGTCTCTCGCACGCGGCCCCTCGAGGAAAGCAAAATTAAATTGAAAGACCGCCCTCCTCCTCCTCCCGCGCCCTGTCAGCAGCCCGCCGCTTGGCCCACGCCGCCCAAGCTGGCCCCTCGGAAGCCTCCATTTCCCCCCCACGAGCCTCGCCCAAAGAGACACGAGACTAATTGCCTGTCAAGTGCCACTGTCTCGCTCAATAATGTTGACCATTCACAAATATTCCGGCCGGCTCGTTTCCTTGCGGGCGAACTTCGGGTGGGCGTGGCTTCGCGTGGGGGCGCGTCATGCCCGCGCAGCAAAGCGTCGCAGGAATTCTATGCGCCCCACTTCTGTGCGCGGCCCGCCCGCAGCCACGCCCACCCGAAGTTCGCTCCCGCTCGTCCCGTCAGTGTGCAGCAAAAGGCGCCTTATGTGCCTTCTGTGCAACCCAAACAGAGACAGTCTGCGGGCTGCCCACGCCCCCAGGACGCTGAAATGGGCTCGAAATCAGCCCGAGTTTGCTGGCCACTGCTCGCTGGTTGCTGCTCGCTGGTTGCTGCTCGTGGCTGGCTGCTTCCCCAATGGGCTGCGAGTGGTGAGCACGAGCGGCCAGAGACAAGCTTTGGGGAAGCTTGAGGGGGCGCCCAATCAGCAGGACGAGGCAGCAGAAGAGAGAAAAGAGGTGAAATGAAGCGTCGACTTTTCTCCCAGCTTGTTGTGGGGGCGGCCAACTGGCAGCTGGGCCCAATTTGGAGCTGCAGACTGTTGTCTCCAGCAAAGCAGAGCGCAATTTGGGCCCAACTTGGCCCAGTTTGTCTGCGGCTTGTGAGCCTCCAAGAGACCCAAAGACAAGCAGCCCTGCTCACTGGCGGCCTTGGGGGGCGGCTTTAAAACCGTCGAGGCTAAGGAGTTGGGCGGCCAATGTTCCGGCGGCTTGTTTGCGCCGCCAGTGCACAAGCGATGACGTGATTTATATAAATGCAAATCTCCATTTCCAGCCTCCTGCACTAGTCACTGTTAGCCCCACTCTGCACTCTGCACTAGACAGTCTGCACTGTGCACTGTGCACTTGGCCGGCAAAGTGGGACGCCCATTTGTGCTTCTGGCCAGTCTTGGAGGAGCCCAAATGGAGCCATTGCCATTCAGTGCTCGTCCACCGCAAATGGGCACTCGCCAGTCCAATTGTCTCGCCGAGCAGCATTCTCCACTGGGCCAGTTTCCACTCGTCCTCTGGGCCAGTTTGCAGCCGTCCTTAGAGCAGCAGCAAGTCCAGCCAAGTCCAGCGAGGCCCAAAGAGCGCCAGTTCCGGTCAGCGCGCGGCCCAATTCCGCAGGCACGTGGGCGCCACAATGGAAGGCCGGCTTGCAACGCGCACTCGCCGGCCAATTTCTGCTGCCGGCGGACAGTGGTCGGCGCCTGAGAAGTGGCAAGCTGGCTTCTTCCGGCGGGCGCAATATGATAAACTGTCACAAGTTATTAATGTCAAAGGCAGGCCCAAGTTGAGCGAGCTTATTGGCGGCCGGCTCGCTTCCTTCCGGCGAGAAAGTGGGCCAGAAAGGAGAGTATAAACTTCAATATTTGTCAATTGAATTGGCGCCAAACAGGCGCGCGTGCTCCCACAGCTAAGGGTGGGCCGTTGTGTGTGCTTAGGCGCATTGGACGGGCCAAAAGAGGCCCAAAAGAGGCCCAAACGAGCCCCAAACGAGCCACTCGAATGTGGGTGGAATCTGTGCTTAGGTGCGCCCCCATGCTGGCGGCGTGTCCTAATCGCGCGCGCTGAGCCGCTTTTTTATAATTTCCCAAGTATATATCTGGGAAAATATTTGTCCCAACGCGCTTGGTCAGTGCGCGAGAGGCGCCCTCAACAAGCTTCTTCCCTTTGGGCTCCCTTCCGCTTTGGCCTCTGCTTGAGCTTCTCTCGCTCTGCTTTGGGCGCCGCGAAGAGTGGAACGCGCGAGATTGGGACGCGTGCTGCTCGCTGGCTGGCCGGCCGCCCAATCAAGCGGCCCTAAGCGGCGGCCGAAATTAGATTAGGGCCGCATCAGCAGCGGCGACAGCAGTTGGCCCGCCG
>Ga0058701_10000097_pt1 | contig 70073 bp, 58 predicted proteins | sample AgamicOrMae_FD_97039 | JGI IMG/M metagenome (GOLD analysis project Ga0058701, IMG submission 97039) | Agave microbial communities from Guanajuato, Mexico - Or.Ma.e | ecosystem: Host-associated > Plants > Phyllosphere > Phylloplane/Leaf | place: Guanajuato, Mexico | collected 2012-06-04
GCACTGAGTGCCTAGAGTGGGTGTGAAAAAGATGCACTAGTAGAAGGCGGCCGTGTGCAGGTGCGAGTGCGGGTGCGCGTGGTGGTGGTGGTGCGAGTTGTAATAGGCGTGCTGCAGGTTAGCGTGGGCACCCATGGCGGCCTGCTGGTGCTGCTGGTGTTGCTGTTGGTGGTGCTGCTGCTGTTGCTGATGCTGCTGCTCGGGCAACTGGTGCTGGTGGTAGCCGGCGACTGCGGCGTGGTGGTGGGCCACCATGCTCGAGTGGGGCCAGCCGGCGGGCTGCTGGTGGTGGCCGGCCAACTGTTGCTGGGCCGTCTGTTGGGGCTGCTGCTGCTGCTGGAGCGAGTGCTGCGTCTGGAGCTGGCCAGCCGAGGCCAGTTGGTGTTGCCGGTGGTGCTGCTCCAGTTGCTGGTGCTGCTGTTGGCTCTGGTGCTGCTGGTTCTGGTGTTGCTGGTGGGCTGCGGCGGCCGCAAAGGAGGAGTGCTGCTGGTGGCCGTGGGTGGCCGCCAGGGCGTAGCCGGCTGACGCGTACGCCGAGCCCAAGTGGTGGTGGTGGTAGCCGTGGTTGGCGGCGGCCAGACCGGCAGCGGCGGCCGTCAGTCCGCCGGAGCTTGCCAGCGAGACGGCCGCCGAAGTCGGGGTGGCCGAGCTGGAGGTGGTGCTCGGGGCCGAGCCCGAGCTCGAGGTGGACGAGCTCGAGGAGCTGGCGGACGAGGCGGCACTTCCGGCGCCCGAGGCCGCTTGCGGTGCCACCAAATGGCCGCTGGGCGAGTCCTCGCTGATTGGTGGGGTGGGCATGCCTTGGACAAGTGTCTGGCCGACGTACCTGAGGCATTGGCGGAGGTTTGGGTGATTTTCGTGGTTAGTTCTTTTTTTCGCCGCTGGGTGGCGCTGCAGAGTCGAAAATTTCCTCACTGCGCGGCCGCGAGCAGCCGAGAGACAGGCGAAGGGGAGAACAACTTGATGAAATCTAATCTAATCTAGTCTAATCTCATCTACACTAGACAGGCAACTAAACTGAACTGAGGCGAGCTGCATTGAAATGAATTGAATTGAATTGGATTGGATTGAAGTGAATTGGAGCTCGCCAGCTTGCGAGCTGGAATCTCGAGTGGGCTGAATTGGGGGAGCGCTTTGAATGGGCTCGGCGCGAATTGATTGGCCCTTAGGAGTGGCCAAGTGGAGCGCAAGCCGGAAGGCGGAAGGGGGCGCCAAGGGGCAACTGGCGAGCTGGCGGCCACTCCAAGGCAGCCTTTGTCTGTGTGTGTGGAGCTGGCTCGGCGGTCCAATGCACGGCCTTCCAGAGGCATTCCAGAGACTATTATCGATTTTGGCCTATTTTGCAGCGGCGGCCCAAAGTCGACCACAAGAGAAAGAGGAGGCGATGAAACTATAGAGTAGCTTTGTGGGGGCAATCCAACTGGGTTGCATGACTGGAGCTGGAAAAAAGCGTGGAAGCTCTCAAAGTGGAAGTGGCTCTCAAAAGGAAGCTCCAGAGGAAGCTCAAAAGGAGGCTCAAAAGTCTCCTCTGCTGGTCAGGCGTTTAGAGCATCGCTTTGGCTCATTGGTTCATTCATTGGGCCGGCCGTTTAATTGATTGGGTCACGAAATCGAGCAATTGGACCAATCTCAAGGGGTTTTGGCGCGCTCCAAAGCAGAGCTAAGGGCAGCTCGTCGGCGTTGCATCACACACACACGCTCGGGCGCAGTGAATGACACTTGCCTGTTGGGCTTCTTGTTGGCCAAGATTGATCGGCCGAGTGGAATGCATTTCGCGCACCGAAATTGGGCGCCACTTTGCAGCATTTGGCCATTCGGTGGCCACTGAATGGCCTTAGGAGTGGCGCCAAGTGGCCAACGAGTGAGCGAAAATTCGCTCAAGGCAAGGAAACAGATTGGAAAGAGCCTTTGCAGAGCCTCTCTTGCAGGCAGAAGGGGAGAAAAATGGAGTGAAAATGATAATAAAAACTATGAAAAGCGCACTCCTTTATCTAATTGCTACAATCTCGGCCAAATCCGACGACTGAGCGACGCAATAAGGCGCCCCCAAAGGCCCAAAGCCAAGGCAATCTATAAAGGGGAAACGCTTTGGAGTGGCGAGGAAACAAAAGGGGCCGGAAGAGATCGCGAGAGAGAATGCAGAAGGGGGAGGAGAAGGGCCGGCAATTAGGAGTGGAATTGTTGTTGGACGGGAAACAGGTTGTTGTTGTTGTTGTTGTTGTTGTTGTTTTGGAGAATTCCAATAAGATAAAAAGTGGAGTAAAAATGCGAGATTTGATGGACAGATTGCATTCCGGTTCTCGTTGGGCTTCACATGGTCGGTTTCACATTGTGTGTGTGTGTTTCATATTGCGTGATAGATTTGAATTAGATCAAAAGGAGGGCCAGAAAGGCGTCCTGCAAGCTAAACGAGAAGGCAAGTCTGATTTTCTCTCTCTCTTTCTTGCCCGTTTCCCAGACAGACAGTCTTGAGTGCCAGAGACTGCCAGAGGTGAGGCAGTGTATTGGACCAGTGTGGCAGACGAGTGCTTATCAGTTTTGCCAGCCATCTCATTGGGCCAGCTCCTCGTGGAGACTTTTCTCAAACTGGCTCGACTCGGCTCGGCTGCCTTTTCTCTGCTCGCTTCGGGCGCCTTTTTGCGAACAAAAATTCCCTATTACAATTGGAAAATGCCAGCGATTGACTTTTGGGAGAGCATTTGAGAGGGAAAAGTAGGCGATTGTGGCGGTTTGCCAAAGACTGGCACGCCAAAGACTGAGAGGAGGAAAATCAATCGGAGTTATGTTGTGTTTGAAGAGGAGCCCAACACAGACTGTGTGTAGCTGCATGGGAATCGAGTGCAAGCCAAAGCAGTGCATTGGAGAAACTCGGCGCGCACTTCCCTGCGGGCACACTGCGCTCCACTAGTGCTATGCCGCCGCACTGCTGGGCCGCGTTCGTGCTCGGCCGCATTCTAGTTGCATATTGATGGCCCAAGATCTAAATGAAAATCTCTCCCCGCAAAGTGCAGCCAGCCAGCCAGCCCAACTCAACTCGCTGGGACACTGAGCCGCACTTGGCTGCCAGCAGCTTTGATTGGCGGCCGATACTTCGCGCCAGACAGAGGCAAATATTCAAATAGCACACGCCATTTGAGCGGCCGCAGCTCTTCGTTGGCCGATGGGGCGAGCAACAAGCTTGGCCGACACGAAGGAGCAGCAAGAGGGCGATCCATTTCGGTCGCCCTGCTGCTCAAAAGGCACAAAAATCAACAGGCCCAACTTGTCGTCCATTTGTCGGCCCGCAGCCAAGTAAGGGCCGCCCGTTCGGGCGCCTCGGGCGGCTCATGGTCGAGATTAGGGCCAGATAACTAGCCGCAAAGGTCGGCTTGTTGTTGATGATGATTCAATTTGGACGAACTGGAAACGAACTGGGAACCTTTCGGACGGGCACTTGCATCAAACAGTCCCTCGACGGTCCATTGGATGGGGTGCGGGCGCCGCTTCCATCCAACGGGCGGCCTCTCGAAGTTGGTTTGCCCGAGAAGCAGCCAAGGGCACAAACAGGGGCGGTCACGGCGCGGCCGGCGAGCCTGGGCGCTCCCGGTGTTCAACAAGTGTCTCGTGGGCGCAATTGTGCGAGCAAGCGAGCAAGATAATCACTTTGTGGCGACTTTTTGGGCCGCGCCATTCCCTGCACTGTGGGGCTGCCCCTCCGCAGACTGTGGCCAGCGGGCCAGAGTTGGGCCGCCTGATTGACAGGCACGTTTCGCGGGCTCGCTCGTGTGTTGCGCGCCGTGAAGCTGCCGGGCACAATTGCAGGCGCGCTCCCTGCACGCCGCGTCAAAAGTACGGTTACATTTCTGCATAGCAATGCACAGAAATTTATGATTGTATTTTTGGCGTATTTTTGGATAGTGCGCACTGTGCACTGTGCGCTGCAAAATGCGAGCGGCCAACTTGCGCTCGTCTGCGGACAGCTCCATGCCGGCGGGACAAGTTTTGCTCAAGTCTCTCGGTTTGGGTCGCATTGCTCGGCCTTGCGGGGGCCAAACGGCGCCAGAAATGCGCCCGACGACCCTCGGCCTGTGTGTCGGCGAGCGGCGGGCAGCCACACTCTCGGGGCGGACTGTGTGCGGCTAATTGTGGCCGATTGGGCTGGAATTTGCGTCGCGGGCCCCACCGATCGGCGCCTCCCATGCGGTTGGGGTTCCGAATCGAATTGGAGCGCCGCTCGGACGCCGGCCGGCTGGCCACACGCACAGACAGACACACGGGCAGCCAGTTACGAGCTAGGAACGAGCTGGGGAACTTTATGGTCACGCTGAGGACTCGTCTCGCGGGCGGGCCGCCTGCAGACTCCCAGGGTCCACCTGTGCTGCGGTCTGAGGCCGCTCAAGGTTGCCGTTTCGCCTTTTATGTACACCCTTGAGCTTAGCTAAGGGGCATTATGTTGCCGGCGGCGCGCTAAGTCGGCCGCTGCTTAGGGGCGGCCAAAGTTGGGCCAGAATTAAGCCGGACGGGCAATCCTGGCCCAACCGCAGTCACAATTGGGCAGAAGTGAGTGGCAGTGGAAGTAACCACTTGTGCCTAATGCTTAGCTGCCATGTGGTGCCGGTTCGAGCACAGAGCACGAGCACAAGCCGCTCGGCCAGAGACAGTGTGCGGCGCGCGAAACAACCCAAGGGCTTGGCTTGTTTTTCCAAATTTTATCTCATTTTGACAACTTAACCAAGCTGGCCGTGCGCGCGCCTGAGGCCAAATCGAGCGCACGAGCCTTGCGCTGAGGCCGAGCAGTGCGTACTTTCCGCCAAAAGTACGGTGATACTTTTCTGTGCAACTCTGCGCAGACATGTAACCGTATTTTTGACGGCCAGTGCGCGCGAGCATGATGCAACCGCACACAGCAAATGGTCGCCTCAAATTTTATCACTCTCTTAAATCAGCGCAGCTTTTTCACCACCACCACCAGTTCCAACTGGTGAGAGCGCTCTCTCCAGTTGGAGCAGTCTGAGGAGAAGTTTTCCTCCCAAGGAGAAGACAAACTTCAAGGGAAAGAGCGCCACTTGCAGGAATTCCTCCGCACACTGTCTCAAGAATGGAGGCCCCGGAGGAGGAGGGCCACCTTGCAGTTTGCGGCCGCCGAGCGCAAATCGGGCCCCCAAGTGAACGGCGCAATGGTCGCCGGAGATAGATCATCGCGTTGAGTGCGTGCAATGGATTGAGAGCTCCCAATTGGGCGTCTTTTTAGCTTTCCGTTTCTATCCCTTCGGATTGAGATGGATTGAAGGGCCCTGAATTGGGCCGCTGGATTGGGCTTTGCGGGCAATCCAGAGCGTTGGAGGCGATTGAGTGAGTGGAAGCGGGCGAAAAAGAGTGCCGAAAAGAAGTGCGGCCACTTTGGAGTTGGGAAAACAATCAAAATTCCAGCCGAGCGGGCGAGCCAAGATCTGCCAGTTGGATAAAAACAAGGCCCGAATGGCACCTGTTTGCAGGTTAGTGCAGGGAGGCGAGCGCACTGCTGCCGCTCCAGCGCAACTTCTTAGGGCCGCTTCTGTGCGTTCAAATTGCGCGCGCTGGTTGCACGCGCGCGCAATTTGAACGCGCCCCACCACTTAGCTTGCGGTTTCTTTTCAATTTGCCTCTGTTGTTTCAATTCAGCGCAATGTTAATAATTCCCAAGGAATTATTAACATCATCAAATTTTTCCTTTCCTTCTCCCGTTTGGCCCTCCGCCAGACGCGAGTACTTGGAATGGACTGTCTAGCGCGCAAAAGCGGCTCCGTCTGTCTGTCTTGCACGCCTGAAGTTTGCCTCTTTTCGGCTGCCAACCTAGAGGAGCCCTCTAGAATGGCAGCCTAACCTTGGGACTGTCTCTGTCTGACTGTTTGCGAGCCCATTTGTTTTCCGCCCAGTTTCTCGCAAAGCCACTTCCAGCCAGAAGCGAGCGCATTCCTCGGCCACGAACGAACTGGAGGCCCAGTTTGCGGCCCATTCTCCGCTCGGCTACCGTGCACTTGGGGCGCCATTCTCGTTCAACTTGCCTCAGTGTTTCCTCACAATTATTCCGCTAATAGCCAATCGGAGGGAAACAAAGGCAGCCCCAGCGAGTTCCGAGGGGAAACGGTCCCAGTGTTGCGCGCCAGGCTGAGCTCTGAGGAGTGGGAACTCGGAATGGGAAGCACATTCGGATTGAATCTGGAAATGGAGAAGAAGAAGATTGGGCCAGATTCATGCGGGCCCTCCGATGAGGCGTCGGAATGTGCAGACGGCGAGAAATTAATCGATGTTGTGTAATCGAAGCTTGCCCCAAGTTGGGCTCCCAAGTGCAAGTGGCGCTCGAAAACAGGTGGCCCTGTGGCTCTTTGCTGCCGGCGAGCATCCATTCCAGTTCTCAATGCGCACTGAGCTCGGCCCCGAAATGAGGCAAAAGTTTCGGCCAAAAGTTGCCAACTTTTGCCCAAACTTTCCCGAAAACTCGCCCCCATTGACAAGCGGCGCCCTCTTGGCCGCCGCTCGAAGGCCGCCAATTCGTCAAGGCTGAACGTGCGCCGCTGCTTAGGGCCGGCCGGCCAGTCGCACACTATGCACACTATGCACTACTATGCAGAGTGCACAGTACGAAGAGTACGAAGAGTGCACATTGCAAACTGCACTGTGCACTGTGCGCACTTGCGCGCGATCGATCATTTGGACGAGCGCTCCATTTGCTGCCGCCGGTGGGCCGCAAGTCCCTGGGCCTATATTTGGCGGCCTCTTCGCTGCAAAACCGCGTCCAGCTGCTGAAGATGAAAATGATAATAAATTTTGCCAACCAACTGCTTTTGCTGCCACTTTTACGAGAGCCAACTGCTACCCACTTGGCTGCCACGCTGTTGGCCGGCCGGCAAAACACTTGCTCCGAGCCACTTGTTGCGCCTTTTAGCGGCTAAACGTCGGCCGGCAAGAAGCTGCCCAAGTGCCCAGCGAGTGTGTGAATGGGCGGCGGAGATTTGCAGCAACTGGAAACTGGATGGAAACTGAAACCGAGGCTTTGCGAGCGGCAAAACGCGCCCAGACGAGGCGACTGTCTGAGTGCAGAATCGCACAAAATGAGCAAATTGCGGCTCAATAGGCGCAATTTGAATTCTCCAAACTCGAACGCGAGTCAGTCCGCGTCTGAGTTTCAGCTTTTCCAGCGAGTCTTATAGAAAATCCGCCAAGAGCGAGCGGGCAACACTCTTCAAGAGAGTCTCTCGGCTTTAGATTCTGCAGTTTAGAAGCGCAGATATTCGGTCTGTCTGCAGCGCGCGCGCCAAAACAAAACAAACGCAACTGCGCCCACTTTTGCCCTAAAGTCCGGCCGCAAAAGTGCACAGTCTCAAGTGGTCCTTAGGGCTGGAGGAGGCGAAATCTTCTGCGGAATTTTGCACCATTTCCTCCATTTGTTCCTCCATTTGTTCAACCCTCAAGCTCCAGTTGCTCTCGCTCGATGCTCTTGGAGGCTTGTTTTCTCCATTCTGGCCACACTTCGGCCCTCAATGATTGTTATGAATGAAAAATTATTACTCCATTCGATGGATTTCCATTGGATTTCCTTTGCCGAGGCTGAAATCTCTTCATTTTGGAGATGGAGCAAGAGTGACGCCACAAGAGAGGCGCACAGAGCCACTTGACTGGTGGCACTCGCGCGCGTTGCTCTGGGTTGGGCTTAGGTCCAATGGAGAAAACTGCACTAAAGTGCGCTGGGCAAAAGCGCACAAAAGGCCATTGGAGGAAAGCGCATTGCAGAAAACTGTGCGCTGTGGACGCGCTGCAGTCTGCACTCACTTAGCGCGCTCTGTGGCCGGCACACAATAATGATGATATAAAAGTGCTCTAAAATCGAGAGGGAATTTCTCCTTCTTGCTCTCTAACTCTCTGCAAGACTTCTGCGAGTGTGGCCGCCCGAGTGAAGCTGCCTTCGCGCTTAGGGCCGCCAAACAGCGGCGGAAGAGGCGGTTTTGTGCAGGTGGCCAGAAGGAGCTTGTGTGCAGCATTACATCAACATCGACCACCAGCCTCACAGTGACAAGCCGAGAGCAAGCCAGCCAGACTCAAGGCAAACCGAGCCAAATGTCCGAGCGTCTAATTGATCTCTTTTGGACCAATTTATTTTTCATGTCTCTCTGGCTTGAGTGGCGGACAAACTAACTACTTTCACTCTGGCACACTGGCCAGCCCCAGTCTCTGGAACGCAAGTCGTCTCCTGTCCACTTGGACGACATTAAGACATAAAAGGCCGCAGATTGCCGCAGATCGCCAACACTCAGCGTGTTTGTTCGGCCACTTTGCGGGAATGTCTCTCGCTTTTCTCGTCGGACTATCTCCTCTCCTGGACTGTCTGGCGGCCGTTTTCAGGTGGCTTTCAATGGACAAGAGCACTTGGCAGCCGAGTGGAAGAGGCCTGAGGAGGGCGAGAACAAATTCGCCAGACTCAAGAGCTTCCTGAATGAGATTCCTGGCCCACAACAAGAGCAACAAGTGTCCGGCCTTGCTTAGCGCGCTCTGCACGCAGTCTATGCCCAGTCTGCATTGCATTGCCTGCATGATGCAGCCAGTGCAGTGCGGTAAGTGCACACTAATTCTAAAAGTACGGTTACAAATTCCTGTGCAGCGCTGCGCAGAAATGTAACCGTATTTTCGACACCCAATGCACTGCCGCGCAGACTGTGTGCGGCGTGCGTGCCGGCCGCAAATGCTTGGCGGCCGCTCAGCTGCTCGCGTGTCTGCGCGCTGCCAGGCCCGCGGGCGCCGCACAATTTGCCTTATCTGATCCTGTGTCTAATTACCGGCAATTAAATTGATTGCCCAACAGGCCGGCCAGCCCCAAACGGAGGGCACCGACAAGTGTCTGCCGGCGACTGTCCACCGACGGCTCACATTCCGCTCCTCAGAGACCTCCAGTGGGTTGCCTGAATGCCTCGCTCGCATGCCATCTCCTCCTCCTCACACAGTCTCCAACTATCGTTCGGCCAGACTGGCCGGCGCCACTCGAGCAACAGTCTCCAAAAGAGCCGGAAATGAGCCCAAAGCTGAAAGAATGGTCTTCAAATAGTCTTTGAAGAACGATTTTTGAGAGATTTTCCTCGGAGATTTTCTGAGATTTGAATTTTTTCCTGATAATTCCAAACACTTACCATTCGCTGATTGCGGTGGCGGCCGCCTGGGCCGCCTGGGCCACGGGCGACTCTTGGCGAGCGGCCGGCGTGGCAGTCTTGCTGGTTGCGTGGCCACCGAGCTGCTCGTGCGGACTGCGCGCCCCCAGCTGGCCGGCCGCACTTCCGGCCGAGCGTTGACTAGCGTAGGTGTTGAGCGCGGCCGGCTGGTGCTGGTGCAGCTCCTGCTGGTTGAGGTGGTGATGATTGTGGCTCTGGTGGGCCAGGTGGCTCTGCGGCTGGTGCCAGTGGTGGTGGTGGTGCTGAGGGGAGCTGGAGGTTGTCTGCGGGCCCGGGTAGGCGTGGCCCTGGTGGTGCTGCTGGTGGTGCTGGTTGGACGCGTGCAGCGGGTGGGCCTGCTGCTGCTGCTGGTGCTGCTGGTGGGCCGAGCGGGCCGCGTAGGCCTCGCTGAGGGAGTTGTAGTAGTTTCCGGTGGCGCTGGCCTGCAGCTCGGCCGAGCCCATCAGTTGGGAGAGTCGGCGGGCGGCGGCGGCCGCGTCCCCGCCCAGCCCGCGCCGCTTGCCCGAGCCCAGTTCGTCGGGCGAGAACTCCTCCCGCTTGATCACCAGCGAGGCCTCCTGCTGCTGGTAGCGCTCGAACTCGGGCTGGCCGAGACGACGCCCTTCCAAGTGGGCCCCTGTGGTGGCCAGTTCCAGCTCAGCAAGCCTGCGGGCCGCTCGGGATCCCGCCACGCCCCTCGCGCGTCCGCGGCGCTTCGGGTGCGGCGTGCGCGATTCGTCGTCGGGCCGCGCGCGCCGCCTGCGCCCCGCCCCTCCCGAGTCGCTCTCGCTCGGGTCTTCGCTCAGCGCGCTTCGCTGGCGCGCGTCCCCTCCCGCGTCCGACACGCCCACCGCGTTCGCGGGAGGGCGGCCGCGGGCCCGCCGCCGCGGAACCGACTCGCTCGGCTGCTGCTGCTCTCGAGTCGCCTCGCTCGCCTGCCGCTCCTCGTCCTCCCCACTTTCCTCATCCTCCTCCTCCTCTGGCTCCTCGTCCTCGTCCACCTCGTCGCGCTCCTCCTCCTCGTCGTCCGACAGATTAGACTTGAGATCCTCCTCCGTGAGCCCCTCGCCGTGGACCTTCATGTGTTTGCGCAACGACGACGGATGCGTGTAGCTCTTGTCGCAGCCGCGCACCTTGCAATTGTAGGGCTTGTCGCTGGTGTGCACGTGCGAGTGCTTCTTCCTGTCCGAACTGTTCGCAAATCGCCGATCGCAACCCTCAAACTCGCATTGGAACGGCTTTTCTCCTGCAGGATTGGGCGCCAGTTGAATGGGAGGCAAAATGAGTCCAATTTGAGGTTCAATTTGAGTGATTTCAGTTCAATTTGAGGTTCAATTTGGTTAATTTGGGGGCATTTTAAGTTAGCTTTGTTTCTTAGGCTCAAATTGTGTTGAATTGACATGATTCCAAGTTCAAAAAGAGACCTAATCTCATAAAAAGAAGCTAAAAGAGGCCTAAAAACAGGTGCCACGCCCCCTTTTTGGCATTTTACACAAAAAGGGGGCGTGGCCTCGGGGTCTAAATTTGGGGCCAAACGTCGTGAGTTGAGGGACTCAAACCCAGCCGCTGGGAGCCCTAAGGGTCGGCCCTGAGGAGCCGGCGGGCGCGAGACGAGCGGCCGAAGAGGAGCCGAAATGAGCCAGAAGCGAGCTGGCAATCCATAAATCACGATTAGAGTGCAATAAGCAACTTGCCCGGCTTCCAAGTGGCGCACTTTTGCGCCAGAGGTGAGCTTTGGCGCGTCCGCAGAGGGGCAGTGACGAGCAGCGAAAGAGCTTAGCTGCAGTTCGAGCTGGCCGAGAGAGCGCCTTTTGGAGCGAGAGTGAAAAGGATGTGGCGCTTTGTTTGTTCCTCCCTCGAGGCTTTGGCCATAGAAAGTCTGCTGGTGGAAATGCGCCCTTCTGGCCCACTGCTCGCGGGCCTCAGTCTCAGCCTGTCAGCGTTCTTCTTCTCGCGCCAACGCCACTCCGAAGACAGTCCAAAGCTGAAGAGAGTGGCTCTTTTTTGGCCCTCTTTTGGCTCTTTTCTGGCTCTTTTTGGCCCAAAATGAGCGCAATTGAAACACGCAATTGCGCAACACCTCGAGCTTTTGTTTGCAATTTTGTTTGAACAAAACGCGCCCACAGACAAGCTCTGGCGCACGAGCAGGACAGGAAAAGAGGCGCCCGTTTGACCTTTTTCTCTCCCCCGTTTTGCTTGGGGCCCAGCGGAGAGGCGCCCAGTGGATTGCCTTTTGCGCTTTTGTCTTTGGTTTGGTTCATCCCAAAAGGACCGAGCCGAAAGGAGACACAAGCATAGGTTAGAGGAACCAGAGCGCCCATTTGAGGCGGGAGAAGGCCTGCAGTATGCCAATTGGCAGACTGCAGACTGGCTAATTCTGCAACAAGCCGCAGAATTAGACTTACAGTCTGCCTCTGGCGCGAGATATGCTCAGATCGCCCAATTGCCCCGCTCGCCGCCACCAATTGGAGCTTGTCCGCGGCGGCAGCCCACAAATAGGCCGTCCAGATAGCAAATGGGCGACTTACTGGCCCTGCGGACTGCCTTTTGGCCGGCCCGCTTTGCCCAAAACGGGCAGTCCAAGGACAGGGAGCAGCAGCAGAGGCAGTAGTTGAGGAAACAGCAACAGAGAGAGAGAGAGAGAGCAACAGTATTAACAGGAGAAGGCAACCTGATAATCTGATTAGCATTCAGTTTTATCGATTGCAATTTGCGCCCCCTCCTTTCAACTGGCCGAGCTGAGCTGAGCGGCCGCGAGCTGAACATCGGTTTGCAGTGCGCGCAGTTCACTGCCAGAGACTGTGGCCCGCAGTCTGTGGGCCACAGTGCAGGCTGCAATTTGCAGCTCACAGTCTGCGGCCCACATTGCAGCTCACAGTCCGCGGCAATGCAGCTGAAAGGCCGAACTGCGCGAACTGTGAGCCGATTCGCCAGCGCTGGACTGGCGCCGATTATTTCGCACAGCTCGCGCCTGCCTCGCACAGCCAAGCAGTGGCGAACTGGCCCAGTGCGCACCACAGGCTCCTGTGCGGGCCGCCCCGCCCTCTGCTCCGGCGGAGGGGCGTGGCCGAAATACGGAGTGCCGTCGGGCCGATTGTCTGCACTTTAGGGGGCAGAGCAGCGGCGACGCGGCAACAGTCTGACAGCTCACTCGAGAGTCGTGCCCCGAGACCAACTAACAACTTGCAAGCGCCCAACTGGCGAGTGGCCAGAGTCGCACCGGCCGGGTGGGCGTGACCCGTTCGGACAGGCCCGAGCCAGAGCATTAGCATAGAGCAGGGCGTTTGGGCCGCCTCCTGGCTGGCCGGCTCATGCCGATGGCCATTTGGCGGCTCGACCATTTGGCCGCTCGCCAAGTCAATTGGCTGGCCACTTCTGGCTGGCCGCGGCGAAAGCCCCACGGCTTAGGGGCGGCCGATTGATTGGCAATTGGCAATCGGCGGCCACTGGCCACTGGCCACTGGCAGTTAGCGGCCCTTCTCGAGCTCGAGAGAATTCCCCACCAGCTTCCGCACAGTGGCCAATTTGGCGCTGAGCAAGCGGCGCAAAGGCGGTTAACCATTTCATTGGCGCCTCGCCGGCTTAGAGCTTAGCTGGACAAGTGTTGGCCGGCCGCAAACTGGAGGCAATTTGGGGAGAGAAAGATGATGAAAGGCTGAAAAGGAGCGTAAAAGGGGGCTTCTTCTTGGAGAGACAAGCCGCCGACAGACATCCCAATCAGCTGGCCGTCATCCTAATCATTTGGCGCCCCTCTGCGCCTGAGCTAAGGTGCAAACGAGAAACGCCGGCCAGCTCATTTGCACCCAAATGGGCGGCGGCTTTTTGCATTTTGCAGCGGCCAAGCGTCGACTCTTAGCTGCGGGCCGCTCCTGAGGGCTGGCACAGGCGAGCCCTTAGGAGCGGCTCGCGTCTCGCCACAACAAAGCCAAAAAACTGCCGCTGGGCTTTGGGCGCAAAAAAGGGGAAAAGATTGGGCCGAAAACAATCAGCGGCCGCCAGAGACAGTCTCTGCTGAGATCTCGTGGCTGCCAGTCTTTTGCTGCCAATCCTTCGCTGTGGAGCCAAATGATTGGACTGGCAGCAAAGGTTTGGACTGGCAGCAATCTGGCGCAAGTTCAGACTTGTGCTGAGCTTGGCAGTTCATTTCGCGGGCAATTGTTGGGCGCTCAGAATTCGCCAAATGGCTCGCGAGCTGCACTTCTTTGCTCGGCATTGTTCGGCCTCAACTTGAGGCTCCTTTTGCTTCATTTTTTCCATTCTCAATTCATCCTGCTCATTCATTAGAGGCGCGCTCTGGCGGTTTGGGTGTGTCTTTGGGAGCCGAAAGGGCTAAAAAATGGAGCGAAGACAAAAAAGGGGCCCAATTATTTCGCCTCACTTGCGGCCAACTGAGAGTTGAGGCGCCCCAACTCTTTCTCCTTAGCCTTAGCCTCGGCCCACGAGCAAGCTTGCGGCCGCCGATGACAGTCGTTAGGGAGAAAGGGACCTCAGAATGCAAACAAAGGCCCCAAAGTGGAGGCGCGGCCGCCCCTTAGCACTGGCACGAGCGCGGCGGAGCAGTGGGCGCAGTGCGCGTGCCAGCAATGCATTCAATGGCAGGCCTAAGCTGTGGAAATCTGCGCTGCTTGCGGCGCTCCAATGGGAGCAATTATTGTTGTGGCTTCTCGCTCTGCCCGAGACATCCTGCGGCAGTGTTGTGAAAACACAAATATGAATATAGTTATTCACCAGGAGAAGAAGGAGAGAAAAAGGGCGCCTCTGCATCTGCATCTGAATCTGCATTTGCATTTCCACTTCCACTCGCTCGCCCTTGAGCCGCCTCGAGACAGCGAGCCAAGGAGACATCATTAATTAAACTTAATGACACTTCCGCGCTCCATTCAGTGGGTTTAATTGGTTTTTTCTCCTTTATTTTTTCCTCTCCTTCGAGTCTGCCCTTTTCTCGCTTACTCGAAAGAATTCGAGACAGGAAGAAGGCAAAAGAGGCTCGAGGAAGTTCGAGAAGCGGCGACGAAGCGGCGACGAAAAGGCCGAAAAGACGGAAACTGCTCTGCCTTATAGACACTGTCCTCTGGAGTGTTTCTGGAAGCGGCTTGCTTCTGCGAGCTCGCCGTTTGTTTGGCCCACTCGAAAGTGCACAGTTTGCCACTGGGCCGAAAAGTGAGCTGAAAAGCGGGCCAGAAGTGGCGAGTTTGAGGAGCAGAAAAGGGGGCAGAGCAAGTTGTTTGCAGTGATTCGATATTATTGTTTTGTTACCCAATGTTTGTTTGTTTGTTTGTCTCAGTTGAGGATTGTTGAACGAGTGGAGACTCGTTCAAATGAGACTCGTTCAAATCGGAGAAAAGTCAAAACTGGGCAAAAGTTGGGCAAAAGTTGGGCCAAAGTTGACGCTCTCGAAGCAGTTGGGCGAACGTGAAGGAGGGAGGAAATTTTTCCAAAATCCAATTGAAAGCGCAAAGTTGTTGTTGTTTTTTCCTTCTTAATTCCACAGCTAAGCACTGCCGTTTGGGGGAGAGAGTCTGCAGTGAAAGAGAGTGGAATTTATGGCAAGAATTATCGTTTTCCTCAGACTATTGCTCGAGACAGTGAGCAGTAAGTAGTGAGCAGTGAGCGGTGAGCAGTGGAAGAGGCAGCAAGACGCACACTGCACGCGCAAATCACTGTGAACGACCTCCAATGACTGACTTTTCACTCTGCTCACTCTGCTCACTGTGCTCACTGTGTTGACTGTGCTCCTTTCCATTCCATTTCCATTCTCCTGCAACTCCTCCAACTGCCGCAACTTCTGCAGCCTCCAGTCTGCTCGAGTGCGCATCTCTGGCCAAAGCAGAAGAGCAAACAAATCGATTTAAATATTAATCATTTCGAGTGGGCTCACAATTGGCGAAAAGAGGCTCTCTCTTTTCGAGCTCCAAATCTCGGGCCTTCTCCTTCTCCATCCCCAACTTCTCCAGACTCCGGCCAATTGTGCGTCTGGAGACTGGCGCCGGTGCAGTGCCCGCGCGCAGCAGTCCACTGGGAAAGTGGGCCCGAAAATGCGGCGCCAAAGTAGAGTGCAAAAAGCTGGTTGAACGCGCAGTGCAAGAGCTCGAACCATGAGACACTATTGCGTCCCGCTGACCTGCCTGCGAGTGCCACTCTACTGCCCAGCACTGCAGACTGTGTGTCACTCTTGCCACTCCTAAGGGCGCGGCTCTCGCACCACGAGGACACTCTTTGTCACACTGCAGCTGAACGGCCACTCACGCAACTTGACGGCCTCGCCGCTTCCTGTTTCGCTGCGACAAAGCTTTACCAGACGAGCAAGTGTCTCCGGCCGGCCGGCGACAACAAATCACTCTCTCACCTGGGCCGCCGTGTGTCTGAGTGGCCATTGTGCGCGCGAGGCTGCGGGCCGCTGGCAAGTGTGGCCCGGCCGCCACACAGTCAAGTTTCGGGCCCGAAAGTGGGACTCTAATGAGCCAGATCTGCTCGGCGGGCCATTGTGCGAGCAATGGGCGAGAGTGAGACAGCGAGTTTGTGGCAGAGGAGGGAGACTGTCTCTTTGGGCTTCTGCCTAAAGAGACAGTCTGCACAAAAGATACAGCCTCCTCTGAGCTGGAATTCCTAAGCTTTGTTTTGGGAGCTTTGTTTTGGGCGCAAAAATAAAAATCTGGAATCGAATGTTTCGCAGTGGGTTTTGCGCGCAGAGCACAGTGCATATTTTGCAGTGCAAATTTAGTACGCACAGTCCCAAGTGGCGCACACAGTCCCAAGTTGGCAATCGATTTTTGCTTTGTTTCTCCCAAGCGCCAAACTTGTTCGACCCTCCAACTTGCAACTGCTGCAAGTTGCAACGACTGCAAACGCTAAAAACTTACACCCCGCAACCTGGTCGCTCGTCTACCTGCGGCTCCCAAGCACAACCGCAACCAAAAATGCGCCACACACACAAATAGACAAACAAACAGACGAACGAACGAACAGACAAACAAACAACTAGGCCCGCTGATTGATTTTGAATTATCTGCCTCATCAGTCAGGCGCGTGTTCTATTGTTGTTCTCCGTGTGTTTCTCCTTCCACCAGCTACTCTTTGGGCTGCTCTCTGGCGGCGAGAAGTGCCAGCGAGAGAGAGAGAGACGCACTTCTCGCCTCCTCTGACCTGTAAGCTACAGACTGTGAGCTGCAGACTGTGAGCTACAGACTGTAACGCGAACCAAAGGACAGCAAAGGACGGAAACTGAGCCGCCGCAAACAAAGCCTCTTTGTCCAGACGGAGTCAATCTGGATTCGGCTGGTCGTCATCGCGCGCTTTTCCATGAGGTGGCCGCCGCATGAGAACAATCAAAATACCTTCCCTCTGGCCTTCCCCAAGCTTGGCCGAGAGAGCCGAAAGAGCCAGAGTGAGGCGAGCAAGACTAGAGCGAGCCAGAGCAGAGCCAGAGCAAAGCTTCCCCAGTCGAGAGGAGCCTTTTTGCGCGCCTTCCTCCTTTTCTGGCAGCTTTTCTGGAAAAGGCGAGCGTTCGAGCGACTCGAGCTGGCCCTTTTTTGCTCTTTTTGTTTCTCTCTCGTTGGAGGAATTTTTGGCAATCATTTTTGCCTCATTCTCGCGGGTTCTTATGGATTTTGGCCGCCACTTTTTGCCGCTCCTCAGCTCCTTAGCTCTGCTCTGCCAGTTGGAACTTTGTTGCGCGCACTGCACAGTGCACACTGCACACTAGCACAGTGCAACAAAACTGCACTCAATGCACTCACTGCAGTCCTACAGGCGCACATCTCTGGCGCGCACTCGAGCCACTCACACGGGCCGAGCGAGTGCGAGTCAGTGCTGCACTGCACTCCATCATTGCACTGCTCTGCCTTCTGCCCTGTAGAGACTGTCTGCCTTCTCTGGAAGACAGTCTCCGGCAGACAGTCTCTGCCCTCTGCTCTGCGAGCTCTGCCCTTGCGCCACGCCGCAGCTCAGCCGCCGCCTACAGGCCGCCCTTCGTGCGCGCTTTATAGACACTCTCCTCTACAGGCCGCTCGTCTTGCTGCTCGCCTCGCAACTCCTGCAAGGCGCCTCTCTCGCGCCCGCTCAAGTTCAAGTTCCTCCAATTGCCCCAAGAGAGCCCGCAAACACAATCCGCCCGCCTCGGCAACCTGTTCTTGGTGGAAAAATGCAAATTTCCTCCTCAAACTCATTTCACGCAACACGCCAGCAGTGAATACCTCCGCTCGAAAGGAACACTCCGCCAGCAACAACCTGCGGCAACAATCTCGAGGAAGCCGGCCCGGCGCAATGCTCTAACGCCACCACTGCGCTCCTTCCCACAGCTATTGTGCCGCAACTCTGGCGCGCAGCTAATCCGATCGGACGCACTTGCAGTATAGGCGCGGTGCTCGCGCGCCGCCCAGCTCGCCGCGCGCTCATTGATCTTTCTCAATGGATGTCGACGATTGGCCCGGGCCCATTGGCGAGCTCAGGGGCGCCTCTCTGCCATTGGCCATGGACGAGCAACAAGTCGGCTGGTTGCGGTGGCCACTTCCGAGCGCGGTTGGCGCGAATGCTCGCCGCTGGCTCGCGAGCTGGAGGTGTCCGAGCGGCCGAGTGGCCGAGTGGCCATTTGGGCAGAAACAAACAGGCGCGGAAGAGAGAAGATCGATCAAGTTAATGAATCGACAGCGATCGTTGGCGGCGGTTTGCGGGCCGGTTTGTGCGCCAGTGGAGGGCAATTATGCGCGCCTGTGGCACTGGAATGGCATTGGGCCGAGCAGTTTTGGGCCATTGTGCGCCAGAGGCAGTGGTTCGTTTGCAAGGCGTACGCAAAATGCACCGCAGACACTCATTGGGAACGCAGAGCAGCCCAAAGGAGCGCAAAGGAGCGAAAAGCAAGGCAAAGCAGTGCCAACCTTAGGTCTGCTGCTTTACTGCAGACTGTGTACTGCAGACTGTGTGTGCTGCAGTTGGCCTTGCAGTTGCACTTTTCTGCTTTGCTATCAGTTAAGTTCTAGTCTCAGTTTTGCTTCGCCTCCAAAACAACTGCTCTCCAACAGCTCTAACAACACCAAGCACCAAACTGGACACAATTTTCTGCCTGCCAAAGGGCCATAAAAGTGCCATTGAGGGAGGGAAAAAGATAGAATAAGAATAAAAATAATTCCAAAAATTAGCCCGCCATTGCTAGTGTGCATGTTTTGTGCAGCTTTTGTCAAACAAAAGGTTAAACACACTCGTCGGCTGGCCAACACGAGCGGCCAACGAGCAGCCAGCCAGCAGGCCAGCAGCAGGCCAGGAGAGGAAAAGTGATCCCTCTTCTGTTCGCGAGCTCCAATTGAGCCTCAGCCATTGAGGCTCAGGCAAGCAGAGGGGCCCAGTTCCAGTTTCGAGGAAGCCTCTTGGTTGACTCGCTCGCCTTTGGAGCATGCTGAATGGACTGTCTGCGAGAGAGTGTAGCGAGTGGAGAGGCGAGAAGTTTGATTTGAATAAAATGGCCACCACACTGCGACACTCGACGACGAGCAGCGGCACACTGGCCAGCAGACTGCGCTGCGAGCCACCGTGCCAGTCTGCTCGACCACCAGCAAACAGGCGCGCGAAATGCACTGCCAAGTTGGGGGCGCGCGCCGGACAAAAGGCTGGTTGGCGTGGGGGCCGAGTGTCGCCCGTTGGGGCTGGTCTGGGGCGAGTTGGCGCCCCAACAAAAGGCCCACAGGGTCCCAGAGAGGAGCAGTTCTCACTTCGCATTCTGCACTGGACACTCTGCACTGGACACTCTGCGGGCCTCAAGGTGAGCCTGAGTGTGAGCGCACTGATTTGTGGCCGCAGCGAAGAGCTGCACTCGCACTGCAGACTGTCCCATGCACTGAGGTCCAAGCAGTGGGCCGCGCCTCACAGACTGTCTCTTTGGAGATTTCTCGGTCCGAGTCAATTTCGGGCCTCAGGTGGGCCGGCGACACGCATTCTTGTCGGCCCAATGGGTCGCAATGGGGCCAATTGGTCGCAATTGGCTGCCAGACGCCCACCACTGTCCCTGGCAGACAGTCTGGAGTGTGCGGCGCCTCTCGAGCTCCAGTTGGAGGAAATTTGTTGTAAAATGTGGGCGACAACAAGCCGCAGTGGCGATTAATGGCCTCTTAGTGCCGCCGGGCACTTGTTTCTGCGCGCACAACAAGCCACAGGCCACAGGCCACAGGCCAGGTGCCAAGTGCCAACTGCGAGCAGAGAGCAGAGAGCAGAGAGCCGGCCACTTGAAACTGTGTGATTTTGAGCAAGCTTGTCGCAGGCACTCTTGTCTGCCCACTGGTTGCTTGTTTCCAGATCGTGTTTCCAAATGGCACTTTTGCCACGCAAATAAGCCAGTTTCCAGCGAAAAAAGGAGCCAACTTTATTAATTGGCTCCTTTTTTGCCTTTTTGCCTCTCGGCCACCAGATACTTTCCAGTTGTCTTCTCGGAGCGAGTTTGGGGCGCAACTTGGGCGAGCAATTGCGCTCAAACTGCCGCGCGCCAAGGACGCCGCTCCTGCCCCGCGCTCAGTGCTCGCAGTTTGCGCTCAAGAGTTGCGAGTGCAAAATGGGCACTGGGCAGACAGCGTTTGGCGGTGAGCAAATCACTGCCGGAGCTCCGTTTTCGGCGCAAACAAGCGATTTTGTCACACAACAAGTGCCTTTCACTGTGCGCAATGTGCCCTGCCTACTCCCGAGCAACTAAGAGCCACAACAAGCCCGCTCTGGAGCGCTCGTTCCTCTGGCGCGTTCCTCTGGCGTCACCAGATCAGCGCCGAACTGGTCGCCTGGCACACCTTAGCCGTGGTGCAAACCAATCGAACTGCTAGTTGGCCCGCAACGACGAGCAGGCGCGCGGGAGGCGCCTGTCCGATTGACTGGCGCATTGCACGCAAGAGAACGCGCGCTCCGATCGAGCGCCCGGCCTATAAGCCGTGCGGCGCTGAGCCAGACCCGCGTGCTCGCCGCTCGCTCCACCACAAACGCGAGGCGCCCCCTCGAAGAGCTCTGCTCGGCCGGGAAGTGGGCCTCTCGATGTGGAGGAGCCGCCACAACAAGTGGCCGCCGGTCTCGCCCAGCGCCGCGGGCACGCAAATCCTGGGACCTAATCCGGCTCCAGTCGGCTTGTGTGGGGCGCCTCCCGAGGGTCTGTTGCGAGATTTGGCCCTTTTTCGCCTCACTTTTAGGGCCCAAACGATTGGTGCTGGAACTTGGAGGAGGAATTGAACAAATTGGAAAACAAACAGCACTGCCGCCGGCGTCCAGAGGGAAATATTGGCCATTTTTGTGCAAATTTTAAGTCGATTTAATCCAACTCTGCGCGAGCGGGTCGTTGCGGGTTTTTCTCTTCTTTTGGGGATATTGGTGGTGAGTGTGGGCGCACTGACTGTGCTGGCGCCGTTGATTTCGATGCTAGCTGCGAAACAGGGATCCCCAGACCGGGGTTATTTCGAGCGACTTTTTGGGGTAACTTCGGCACCTTCGGGGGAATTCAACAAAAATTCCCCCGAATGCCTGCTCAAATGGCACCTCCCCACTGACAACTCGCTGGCAGCCAATCAAATGCCGATAACATTTTCCACCTCTGCCCAAAAGCTGGAGAGAGCAAATCGGCCGCAAAGTGGCTGCCTCCTCGCCATGCAGCGCCGGCAGACGGGGCAGCCGAGGCAGAAGAGTGGAACAAGTTGACCCGGCGCGCTGGGGCCAACTTTGATTGACATACGCCGCTTTGCTCTGTCCAGGGCTTTGCTGGACCCCAATGCTGGACGCGGCTTCGTTGGGGCGTCTGGCAGCCCAATGGCGTGGAGAAGTGGGCCCAGCGATTAGCGTGACCACGATTAGCGCACAAAAGCGGCCAAAGCGCAGCCAAACTGGAGGGAGTTTCGCGCTCTCTCTTCTCTCGCCGAGTGCCACTCAATAGACACCGACATTTGATTGGTCGCCCACTTGCATCTTGACAACTACTCCCAAGCGTGCGCGAATTTGGCCCCAAACAACGGCAGCATCGAGCTGCAAACTAGCGACACTGCTCACTACACTGATTTTGCTGTGGCCTAAGAGCAAAGTGTGTTTGCGAGCGAGCATTGTTGTCGCTCATTGTGCTTGTTGCAATGAGCGCGCGGCCACCTCTTTGCGGTGTGTCAATTCCGTTCCACTCAATTGGGGAGCTCGCTTTCAATTTGGACAATTTGGAATTGGGCCACCTTTTCGGCGCCCATTTGGCTGCGATGCGGCCCTCTGAAAGCAGAGTTGCTCCGCTTTCAGAGGCCCGCAGACAGACTGCGGCAAGAGGGCCAAGTTTGCGGCGTGAAACTCGAGCCAGTGAGAGGCTAAGCTAATCTGTGCCGCGCCGTAGCGCCAAAGTGGCCGAGTGGGCGCTCTTCGGGCGCGGTTTTAGGCACTGGTTCGTCTGCCGCCAAAGAGTCGCAAAGCCGGCCAGAGACTGGCTGCGACTCTTGGCGAGCGCGCCCGCCTGATAAATGGGCCCAGTGGATCTGGATCCTGGACGGCTGGAGCTCGGCGCTCGGCGCTGAGTCAGCGGCCGAGCTTGGCGATTGGCGCGCGGGGCTTGGCTAAATTGCGGATTGGCGCGAGCCCAAATTGCGCCCGATCGATGGCGCTTGGAGCTGGCTTTATTGTTCGCGGCCGAGCAGCGCGCCACTCAGGCGCGCTCTATAATCGAGCCGCGCCGAGCAGGCCGCACACAAGCTCGGTTGGCGCACACAGTTGCTCGGTTGGCGCACACAGTTGGCCAACGGGCGCCGTTTGTGGAAAGTGAATTAATTTGCAATTTTCGCCCCATTGCGGCTCGTGGCGCAATATCAGCGCCTCGTGTGCCGTGGGCTCTGTGGCATTTTGGCGTTTTGGTGCTCTCGCCCACCAGAGACAGACGGCGGCCAAAGAGCAGCCGTCGGCCAGAAGGCAGCTCTCTCCGAAGTGCAGGCCCGCGGCCGAAGCTCCAAGCTCCAGACACGAGCGCCACTCGCGCGCGGCCAATAATGGAGCGCCTGCCGCCGGAAGTGGGCCGCTCTATAAGCCTGGCTGAGTCAGTGGGCCGGCGGCTAAGGAGCGGCGGCAGGGGAGTAGTAGCAGAGGAGCTGTGGCAGAGGAGCAGCAGTGGGGCGGCGTGCGCGAGTGCTGAGGGCGGCCCAGCGCGGGGCTGCGGCACGCGCGCTCCTTCGCCCCGCGTCCTGCAGGCTGTCTGCGGCTAATCTCGGCCGGCACACGCGCGCTCCTATAGGCGCGCCTCCACATCGAGAGCCCTAATGGCGGCCGGTCTTGGCGCGCGGCCGCCCACACGCAGTGGCCAGCTGGCGCGGGCCAACAATGGGCCGGCTAATGGGCGGCCGTGGACGCCGGTCGGCTGACTTGCTGGACGCGAGCGAGCGCCCAGAGGCAGACAGGCGCCAGAGACGGCCGGCCGCTGGAGCCACATAAATGATGCCCGGCCCACAATCAATTGGCCGCCCGGCGGAGACAATAATTTGATTCACTTGGGCCCCAATGAGGCGCGAAGGGGCAGCCAGTCTGCCGGACTCGCGGGAGCTAGTGACTGGCGTGCGGCGAAAAGGGCAGCCAAAGAGCAGAAGAGCCAAAAAGCAGTGGAAGAGCAGAAGAGCCAGACAGCCAAAGAGCCAAAGACTGATTTGAGGCGCCGCTTTGAAGGGTGGGAACTTGGGCGAGTGGGAAAAATGGCGACTCGTTGGCGAATTAATTTGTCATCCATGCGGCTTTTTGTGTGCAGAGAGCCGCAAAAAACACAGTTGCGCAACTGTTTTTTGCGCTCGTTGCAGCCAGTTTCTCTCTCTCTTTGGTTGCCGCTTTTGCCATCAACTTTTCGGCCACTTTTTGGCCACTTTTTTAGCCACACTTTTTCAGCCACACTTTTGGGCCGACTTTTGGCCGCACTTCTCTGGCCACACATTGCGTTTGGCCTTTGCTCTAAGCGCTCGATTGGCTCGAACCGGCTCACTTCGGCCGCTGGCTTAGCTCATTGTTTGCGGCTGCGGTCGCAACTTGGGGCGCGTGCCCAAACGGCTCGCAACCAAACGGCTTGTGCCCAAACGGCTTGTGCCGCTCCACTGGCGCCGACGCTCGTTCATTGGGGGCGACACAAGTCGAGCGGAAGTGGACCAGTCGAAGGCCGGCCAATAATTCAATTAGAGCCCCCCGAGCGCACAACAGTTGTCGGCGACTGGGGCGTGCGACTCTTCCGGCGACTGTCTCTTCGAGCTGAGCCCAATCGGGCCCAATTGGGCGCGATTTGAATGTGCGGCGGCGGATTCTGCGCATGCGCCGCAGCGTGATTGGCTTGCGGTCCACAATTAGCGGCCAATGATGAGGGAGTGAATTTGGCGTTGGGCGGAAGACTCGCTCTGGGCTCCAAATCAGCCCAGAGTCTTTGTGTTTGTGTGTGATAGGAGCAAACGCTGTATCTGCTGCGCGAAGATAATGCTTGAAAATGCTGCTCAAAAGAGCATTCACGGCCTTTGATTCACTGCTTGGCTAATTGACTTCAAGTTTTAAAGTCGAAAAATGAAGGCAATTAACCATTTTCACCTTCTTAACAGCATTCAAGCGAGCTCACGACGAGCTAAAGAGAGTCGACCGCAGGCTGGCCCTCGTCGTCTTTGTCTTGCTATTGTTGCTGTTCTCCGTCGGGCTGCAAATGGGCGGCGAGTTGGATAGATTCAAGCAGACGAAGAGGCGCAGGAAGAGGCGCACGCGAGGAACAGTTCGTCTGGAGGACGAGCCATTCACTGTTTGCGGCGAGCGGGCGACAAGGAGGACAAGGAGGAGCAAAAGAGGCGAAAGTGCGGCATCTGGCCACTCGGGCGGCGCTTGGGAACGAGCTTCCGAGGCGCATTGTTAGTGTTAGAGGTGCTTTTGAGTCTGCTTTTGACTGTAGTTGTGACTGTGGTTGTTCCTCCGACTTCAACCGAAGCTAAGGTCTGCCCGCGGAAGCTGCTCGTCGAGTCGTTCTCGCCTCCGAGGGACAGTCTGGGCCATTTGTGCGCCAATTGTGCTGCAGTTGTGCAGCAATGTGGCCCGCCGGCCGTCTTCAAGCGCCGGTTGCTTCATCCATTCAGTGATTTTAGACAAAAGGCGAGCGCGCCACGAGGTGAAAGAGTCGCCTCGTGAGGGACCACCAGCTGATTTGGGGGTGTGTGTGTGCGGCCCGAGAGGAAAGGCGCCAAGTGTGAGAACGGCGCTTGGACGGCGCCACGTCACCGGCGGCTCGCGCCAGTGGCCAGCAAAACTGGTGCTCTCGTTAGGGGCCGGCCGCAGTTGACTTTTTCCATTTCTGGCTTCTGCTCTGGCTTCTGCTCTGTCTGCTGCTCTGTCTTCTCCTGTGCTCTGGCTTCTCCTTTGCCTCGGCGCAGCACAGAGTGCTCGCTCTGCGCTGGGCCTCAGCGCTTAGATGGGACGCCGTTCAGTGAGCGCGCCAGTGGCAGTTAGCGGCCCACTTTGGCCACTTTGGCCGCGCCACACGAACGCCCGCGCGCTCCTCCTCGTCCAAATCGGCCCCCAATTCTCCAATTCTCACCGAGGCCACACGCGAGCGCGCGCGCCAAATGGGCCCCAAATGAGCCCCGTTGAATATCAATGAGCCAGCGCCACACTTGGGCCGCCCTTAGAGCTGGCAGGCTGCGCTTGGAGCTCGCAGACTGCGAATGATTTAGATAACAACAACAACAAACCGACAACATGCAGCAACTACTAAACCGTTTGGCCTGTGCGCTGGCCAAACTGTTTGCGTGCGCTAGTGAGTGTTAGTGGTAGTGCTAGTGAGTGTGTGTTGAAAAATGGAACACTTCCGACCGGCGCTTCTTCTCGCCGCACAGTTTTGTCTTCCCCTGTCTCTGCTGCTGCTGCTGCCGTTTTGCTGCAGCCTCTTGCCCCTCTGGCTGCCAATCTATAGAGCCTCGTTTGGCTGCCAACACATTCTTATTGGCCCACTTTTGTCTCCTCCACTTTTGCACACTGAACGCCGATGGCAAATCAAAGGCAGAGGCAAAAGCCAAATCAGTCACCAAATGAGTGCGCGAACAATGCGCCCAACACAGTCTCTGGCCCAAAAGGCGACCAAACAATTTGACACTCAGCCCCAAAAGGCGGCCAGACCACCGGCGCAGAAACTTGCGCCAACTTGCGACAGAGAAACATTGGTTCTCTCCTGCTTTTGCTTCTGCTTTTGGGTTGGTTTTCCTCAGCTCTCCTCTGCTCTGCCCTGCTCTGCGCTTGCCAGACGGGCGAGAACCAACAGCTCAAAGGAGGCAAGACAGAGTGCGGCTCGAAATGAATGAATGAAATGAATTCCGTTCAATTTCCACCAGTTTCAACCAATTTTGGCCAATTTCAACACAATTTTCGTGCTTTGTGTTTCCTCGTCTCTTCCCTTTTTGCTCTTTGCTTTGGAGTCTTTCCTCACCAAACTGCGCTCATTTGACACTTTGGGGCGAGAAAACGTGTCAAAATTTGGGCCAACTTTGCCCATTGGAAAAGGAGAGACTAGAGTTTTCCATTCAGCAGAGCAAAATAGGAAAATTTAGTCACTCTTCAGAGCTTATCTTTAGAGCTTAGAACAACTATTTTCAGCCAAAAGAAATCCACTGAATTTTGGCCCAACCAAATTTGCCCAAACCAATTCGGTCGCAAAACAATGGTCAAATCGGCCACTAACGAGCGAGAATTGCGCTCGCCGCAGACGTTTGGCAAATGGCCATTTTGGGCCACAATTTGGGCCACAGTTTAGGCCAAACATCTGGTTTGCTCGTACGAAATTTGACTCGCTTTGGCTCTCTGTTTGTTTGCTTGTTCGGGCAGGAATTCATGAACCTTCAGATAACAAACAAAACTTGCAAACTCGACCCCAGAACTAAGCTAAGAGAGAAACTGGAACTCAAATTGAGATTAGGATAGAAAATGGCGTAGAATTGAGCAGGAAAGAAGCTCGAAAAGAGCATCAAAGAGCACCCAAAAGCACTCACCTGTGTGCGTTCTCTTGTGGATCTTGAGGTTCTCGCTTCGGGCGAACACCTTGCCGCAGTGCTGGAAGGGGCAGGGGAAGGGTTTCTCGCCGGTGTGCACCCGAATGTGGTTGACTAACTTGTACTTGGCCTTGAAGGGTTTTCCGTTTCGGTTGCACTCTTGCCACAGGCAGGCGTGGTTGGTGCACTCGGGCCCGCCCACGTGGTCAACGGTGATGTGGGTGACGATCTCCTGCATGGTGGCGAACCTCTTCATGCAGGCCTGCCCATGTTCGAGCTGGTACTTGGCCTGGGCGGCCATCAGTGCCTCTGGGTCGAGTTGCGGGTCGAGCGGGTTGAGGGCGCCACTCGGCTGGACGCAGTGGTGGGCATACTGGGCGGCGGCGGCGGCGGCGCTGGCGGGTTGCCCGTGCGTGGGCGGGGCGCCCGCGTATCCCGCCGACGTGGCGCTGTAGGCGGCGGCTGCGGCTGCTGCGGCGGCCGCGGCCGCGGCGTAGCCCCCGCCCACCGCCGCGCCGTAGTGCTGGTGCGGGTGCGCGTGCGGCCCGTGCAAATAGTTCGCTGGCGCGCACTGCTGCTGCTGCTGGAGCTGCTGCTGCTGCTCGCTGGGGGCCAGCTCCACCCAGAGACAAGTGTAGGGGCCTGCGGGCTGCCGCTTGCAGGCGCGCGAGTTGCCACCTCCAGCCAGTCGCGGCTCGGGCGCGCACACGGGCGACTGGCGCGCGCACACAGCTCCCAGCTCGAGGCCCCGCTGCTGCTGCGCCTGCTCCAGCTGGCCCTGGTGCGCCTGGTGCAGCTCGAGCGGCTGCGACTGTCGCTGGCCAGTCTGCGCGTAACAGGCCGCCTGCTGCTGCTGCTGCGCCTGGCCCAGGTTCATGTAGATCGCCGCCGACTGGCTGCCGTACTCCAGGCCCATCGCGCGCCCGTTCAGACTTCTGCTCAAGTTTTCCTCCTGGTTCTGGTTCTGGTTCTGGTTCTGGTTCTGGTTCTGGTTCTGGTTCTGGTTCTGGTTCTGGTTCTGGTTCTGGTGCTGCTGCTGCAGCGACGATGCTTGCGGCTGGTGCTGGACTTGGGCGTGCAGCAGGTGGCTGTGCGTGGTCATGGTGTCTTGCTGGCTCAGCTCGAAGCCGGCTTCCTGCGGGCCGTCCTTAGGCCAACTGATCAATCTCTCAATAAATACCTATTTCAGCTCCTCTCACACTCTGGTGCTCGCAAACTGGCTCCTCAGGCACACTTGTTGTCCTCTGCGCTCCTCAATTTCCCCTCAAACTCGTCTCCTTTTCGCCCTTTTCACGGCTCACTCGATATTCACTCAACTTATAGACTGTCTTCTCAGCCGCCAGGCTCTTCAGACGGCTCGACGTTGCGCAATTGCTCGCCAGACTCTCCTCGCGATCATGCCACCTCGACGGCAGTTCTCTCTCTCTCTCGATTGGGCCCAAGCTTGGGGGCAAAGCTCGATGCTGAAACAACTGAACGCCAGCAAGAGTGCCAATGAAGTGGCGCTCACTTTTCACTCGCTCCACTCGCTGCGCCAAACTTCCTCCTCCTCCTCCAATTCAAACTCCGCTCTCAGTGGCTTCACTTGCCAGTGTGTGTGTGTGTGTGTAACTAACAAATTTTCCACCTCACAAACACTTACTACTTTGCGGCTTACTCGGCCCACTTGATTGCCGCTTAATGTGCTTGTGCGCGCGCCTCCCACAGACTGCGCACAGCCACATGCGCACTGCACTCACTCTTTGCCATTTTTCGCCCACCACTGTCGCGCCATCCCGCGGCCGCCCCGCCAACTATCGCCCACCACTGGCCCTGCGGCACTCGCGCTCGCCCGGGCCTCTCTGGTCGACGGCGCCCATTAGGTCAGATTGGGAGCCAGATTGCAGACTGTGGGCCAATCGGTTTGCCAGGTCTGCATCGATCACGGCCCAATGGAGTTAAAAAATTAAACAAATCCAACGAGACCAGACCACCAATGGAAGTGGACCCTCGAGGACCCAAGCCAGCCTCTCGAGGGGCCATAATCCCCCAGAAGTGGCGCGCGAAATCCAATCAATTCACCGGCGGACAGTTGTTTGGAAAAATGGTGCCTAACCCGCACACCAGTGGCAATCGGGAAGATCTGCCTGATCCTCGAGATCTGGGCCCCTCTTAAGGGGCAGGCCCGCCAGAATCGAGCCAAACATCGTCACAGAAACACGAACACTATGACAGTCTTTTTGTCAGGCTGACTCTCTCTCTCTCAGCCACTTCAACCACCAACTTTTTCCCACTTCCTTGGCTCCATATTTATCCCGCTCTTCCTACTCAAATGCCTCCTTCTTCCCACTGACCAGTTGCTATTCCTCAGCTATTCCTCAGCGACCACCAGAGATCCCGATGGGCCGATTGCCCGCACTGGATGACCATGGTGGGGCGCACGCCTTCTGGCGATCCCGATCACAGGCACCATGATCACGAGAGGCCCATCAACAATGAAGGCGAGCGCGACAAGTTCCCCGAAAGTGGCAAAGAGGCAAAGGTAAAAAGAGAGAGAGAGAGAGAGAGAGAAGGAGCTTTCCTACAATTGATTGTTCCGCGAGACAGACCCAAACAGAGTCCAGAGAGCGTCTCCAAGACTTCACTTTTGCTTTATGGTTGAAATTTTTCAATTGCCCCTCTTCTCAAATGCAAAACCACGAGCAGGCAGAAGGAAACAAATCGAATTGATGGTGCCAGCTCAAAAGTGAACAAACTCCGGGCCTGTCGTCTAGTAGCGAGAGCACTGGAGTGGCACTGGCAAAAGAAACATTCAAATACTTTCCACGGACCACCACCACCACAAGCACTTCTCCTGATGCCAATTCTCATCTTTCTCTCTCTCTCTCTTTTGGAGTTCTTTTTATTTTATTATTATTCCTCTCTGATTACTCTTCTCTAGTACTCACTTACTTGCACACACACACACAAACACTGACAGTTCCACCACAAGCACCGGCACCAAAAATTGGCATCATATATCATCGCTCGCTCTAGACCTAAAAGTTTCGGGCCAAAACTTATTTCATTTTAAGGGGAGAATAATTCTCCCTCGATGTTCGACGATTCTTGCCTGTGCTCTCATAACGAGCCAAACAGAAAAGAGGCGAAAAAATATGAAAATGAAACGGACTAGCAAATCCCCGACGGCACATTATGGAGCCAGATTTCATCTTGGCCTCATGTCACTTTCTTCAGCTGCCTCTGAGAGGTTTGCTTCGCTCCAACAGGTGAACTACCAGACCGCAATTCCAACCGAAGAGCTGAGGCCACTTCTCCTTGGGATGAATATCTAATGAGGGGGCCGTGCCTCGTGATTTGATTCTCACCCGCGGCGATCGGTTTCCTTCGTGATCCACTCGTGCCCGCCTCATGCAATGGGCTCTCCTCTCCTGAGCCGGGCACAGGTTGGCACTTAGCCACCGAGGGGGCAAAATGGCGGCCTCGGTCGCCGATCGTTTGTCACTCGGAACCCCGTGAGATGACGGCCTGTTTCTGGGGATCGAGCAATCTCTACTTGGAGCCATTTGCCGCTACTGACCTCTGGAAACTTCTTGCCCGCAGTCAATGCAAGAACTGCATTCACAGGCACACAGCAGACTGCGCGTAAAAAATAGGGTTACATTTGTGGGCAGCATTGCACAGAAATATGTCATTGTACTTTTGGCGGATGGTGCATACTCTCAGGCCGGCGCTCTGCCCACAGAGCGCCAACGGCAAACCTGCGCAGGCAAATCGCTCCACCTTTTATCACGGAAAAAATCGACGAAAACAAATCCATTTCATCATCATTGTTATACCGAAACCCGGGCCAGAAACTCAATCACCAATCTGATCAGTTCTTGTGATCTATTAGTTATCATTCGCCTATCTTTATTTAACCTCGCATCTCTTCTGGATCAGCTGCTCTCCGCCATCTCTCCAATTGCAACATATTATAATAAGAATCACTAACGGGTACTTGACATTTTCCTCATACAATTGCTGCTAGATTAACCTCCGCCCATTTGAAAAATCCTTCAAGGCTTAAGCAAGTGATTTTCTTTGACCAATGTTGTGACTATGGCACATCAGTGGGAAGCAAAACTGTCGTTTAGGAGGGAATATTCTTAAAATTGATCAGATTTCGCAGAATCTCAAACAGATTTATCCAAATCCAACCATCTTCTAACCTCTGCAAACAATTTAGAGTCCAAAAAAATTTTCTTTTAAACCTACCCTCACCCCCTGGGGTCGCGTAGTAATTTACACAAGCAAAAATCATGTTCTCCATCCTCAATAAGCCACAAGAATCGGTCAATGCTGAAGATCTCGAGACCCTACAAAATGAGATTGAAAAGCGGCTCGCCGCTGTGGTTACGGAAAAGTGGAAACTAGAACAGGAACTCGAAGCATTAAATAATCTATCACCTGAAACAAGTGAGCAATCACACTTTTCCTCTATTGGAACCGCACATGCATCCGCTGACTCGACGAACAACAATAGGAGCTCCAATTCTCTTAGTAACTCACAATATCCCACAGGAAAATTGAGAAACTCCCTCAAATCAACTAGCCAACCAACTGCGGATACAATTGATGTCAATTCCTCCGATAGCACCGCAACAATTTACCTGACTAATAATGGTACTACAAATATCTCAGACAATACCAAGCTCGATACTGAGAGTGTCAGCAGCGAGGGGAGTTTGACGAGTAATTTAACCGGTAGCACTATAATTACTGGAAATCTAGCTGAACCAGGATCTCATCTTTATCAATCTACATCATCCACACCAGTCATCGGTACCAACAAAAGAACTCTCAAGAATTCGACCCACGACCGGCCCCCAAAAAGATTCCGCCCAAATGGTACGTCCATCCATTCGCATCCCAAGCGTTTGCCCCAAATAAAGCAGCAGCGGGCTAAATGTGAAGAATCCAAACCACTCAAGAAGCAATTGATCAAAAATGAAGCCCCTGATAAATTGTGGCCTTTCGTCGATCAATTCTGTGCAACGCCCACAGAGGAACAAATAAAAGACTTAGAAAAGATGATTAAAGATATTGAAGAAGATGAGGATTATTACAAGTTTCCCTCAGGTGTCACAAAGCAGCAGACTGTTGACAGCACGAGCAACTCCAAAGACCCTAAGACGCCTAGAAAGAAGTCAAAAGGACAGGGTTCACTAGGTACACTCACACAGAGGCTTGTGTCTAGCTTCATCGAAGAGTCTGAGGATGACACCAAGTTCTCAGGTGACGATCCATCCCCCTCACCCGCAAGACGGTCAAAAACTGTAAGCGATGTTGGTAATGCGAATAATTTAGAGAAGAACATCAGGCAACAGCTTGAAGAGTACTCCATCTTGACGAAACAGGATGACATCCCATATGCAAGTGAAGAGAACGAATCCTCGCGACAATTAAGAGCGTATCAGCACGAACTATTGACTATACAAACGCAGAATCGTCATTACATGCAGCTTCTCCTTAGAAGGGCCAAAAAGCATATCGATCTTGAGAAGGAACGTGAGAAACTTCGGGAGGCAAGTGCAGATGTTATAAACGTTTATCAACGTCTCATACAGGCTAAACAGAAGAAGAAGAGTCCCACCAAAAAAGAGAAGGATGCCGCCTGGAAGGCAGTCAAAGTCCACGAAGCTATTTTCAAAAAGTGCGATGAGTTATATCTCACGAATCGTCTTGTTGTTGGTCATCGTGATTTTCCCGATCTGTAGTTTACTTCATATTTATTTTGTTAATCATAATAAACTCTCTAATAGTTACTAGTAAGGCGTTGTCGTCGCGTAAACTGCTCGCCCATTGAAGTTTTGTCCCACGTAGTCGCTTCATCTGTCAACGCATGCATGCGCGAATTGTTTCACCAGGCTTGTTCGTTGTGGTTTTACCATACGAACTACCCTCTTAAGGATTCCGAATTCATGATTCCAAAACTGAAAATTTATTCACCACTTGTCAAATGGACAGCAGTCGGTATCGTTATAAGCCAAGAGATCATGTGCACATTCAGGTAGATGAGCTGCTAGATACCGGGACAAATGTGTTGGCGCAGCTGAGAACACAACGCGAATCTCTAAGATCATTCGATCAGAGATTTCGAGATATGATGGGCAATTTGGGAATGTCAGCGACTGTGATGAGGCTAATCCAACGACGCACCTATTCAGATAAGCTGATACTGTTTGGTTGCATGATAGCATTTTGCCTAATGATGATATTTGTTTATTTATATTACATGTAACAAGAATATTCCACAAACAGAATTTCAAGCCCTAATAATTTTTAATGAATTTATCGTTTGACGAATCACATCTGAACAACTATGCCGCCTGAATGGATGAGGTACAGTTTCTCCCATTTAAATGGTCATTCTCTTAACAGTCAACTTACTCACCAATCTTGACATTGTGAAACACATCGACAACCTGGTCGAGCTCTCGCAACTTCTCACACAGCTCTATTAACTTCTCGCATATTTCTTCGTCGAGGGTCAGCTCTCGATATGGAACCAGACACAAGTCGTAACTTAATATATTGAGCCCAAACTTCTCCAGCTCACCTCTGCAAGGCGCTAAAAGAGATGCATCAGTCTTGAAAATCCATGCAGTCGCGAGATCTTCGTCTGTAGCGTCCGGCAATCTCTCCAATGTTACTTCCTCAGCATTAGCCATGATTGCCGCCTCTTCGGCGTAATCATTGCTAACGTCTCGCCCATCTCTGGTCTTTGTTGCTGCCCTAATGAAACCTCTACTCTGAAACATACTGATCAGGGTATCATCGGGCATTATATAAGAATCATAATGTCTGATTACTTTCTTGACTTCTCGTCTAAGGTTTGAAATGTTGTCAGTCTCGCATTGAGCGATAACAGCACAACCTCCTGGCCCCTTTATATCTAGGCTTTTAGTTATCATCTTAACGTTTGTGGCTCTGACAATCGCCCTTTCTAGAGTTGCCTTAGGTACATTCAGCTTGCCAGCTTCGGCTAAGACGGCAGCAAGTTTAGAATTCAATCTCGGGTCTGCTATACGGTTATTGCTAACAATCGCTTTACGGACCATAATTACATAGCGAGATATTAGCTTACCCCTCATTAAATCATTTTTTGACTTGGTGCTAGCAATATTTTGCCACTTTGCATGACCGGCAGCTCTTGATTGGGTGTAAGATATCAAATGATTTCTCTGGTCGTTCAGGGCTTGTAACCTAGTCGTATTGAGCCGATTTCTGAGAGACTGTGTTACTGCTCCGATGAGATTGAGGCTTATCCTTGAATTCATGATTGATATCGATCCGTGGTCTCGACTAGTTTGTTCAACAGTCCTCACATTTCGGCATACCACGACTGATGCTAATAGGGCACGATTCTGGCATTAATGGATTGGCGTGCGTGCAGTGTAAAAACTCACAAATCAAAACAAATCCACCACGTGTTCGACATTTTTACGCAATCCTCAAGCTGAAACCTGTGGTGCAAATTAACTTCGCAAGAACTCTTTCTTGTTGTGACATTCAGCCCAATATGTTTCTATGCTTTAGATCGTATTGATCGTCAAGGCTGAGTTGTTCAACATCTTCCTAATATCTACAATGACCTGTACCCAAGCGGAACATGAACTTCGGGAGGTATACATCTCAGCATTATATCACTGTGATTGATAAAGAATCCAGCAAGAGGCTCCAATTCCTTGGAAACTTCGGGACCTACTTGGAAAACGCTAGCAGAAAGCCAGTCGAACGGCGGGGACCTGCGGACAGGTGGCTATTGGAGTCAAAACTTGATGGAGAATTAGCCCTGACGTTGGCTGAGGCTTTCTATTTAACTTATTCACTAGGAATCTTGAAAGTTGTCAATGATAAGACGGGGAATCAAATGACTTTGTTGGAATGTTGGTCGGAATTTCGAAATCTATGCAAACTTTCTCGGAAAAGGCTAGATTTTGCCATGGAGTACGCAGTATATCACTACTTCAAGTCACGTGATTGGGTCATCAAAACTGGACACAATTACGGAACCAACTATCTCCTTTACCGCGAGGGCCCAGCCATCGATCATGCCCGATATGCAGTACACATAATCAATGATGAGTTCCCGCCTGAGTGGGAATCACTTCTCACTTTGTATAGGGTCCTACAGTCCGTGTGCAAAAAACTTCTCCTGGTATTCGTTCATTGTGCCACTACAAATTTTGATTCACCCAAGTGCATAGAGGGTATCAAGATTACAATAAGAGCTTTCGAAAGTAAGACCATTATCAAGCTGTGATTTTTAGGCCTGAAACACTGTTTAAACACATCATGTACTCGACACGATGGGCTCTCTTGGCGATGTGAATGATTTCTCATTCTGTCTTTTCGAGATCACTCTCGCGATACTCTGGGCTGTACCATCATTTCCTAACAAGACGAGCCAAGGAGTTGCGCTCTGACTTTGAGTCTTCCTTGAGAGCACAAGTCGAGCAAACGAAGGGGTTTGTTCAGATATTTATATGAGATCAGTCTACGAGTATCATAGAGTTGGGATAGCTGACCCCAAGAGGACTCTCCAAGGAGCGGCAAAAATCTGCCGGCGTCAAAAATACACATGCTGCGCGCATGTTGCGCGAACAACGCGAAGTAAACAAAACAGATCAAAATTAATCTCGGTGGCAATTATTTTAATTTGTCATCCGAAGGATGTCGGATTACAACAAGGAATCCACCGGCCCGAGCGCAACTAATGCGGCGGGCCTCGGAGTTTGGGAAAAGCATACTAAGGGTATCGGGTCAAAGTTGCTCGAGAAGATGGGCTACAAGCCAGGACAGGGATTGGGTAAGAACAATGAGGGGATTGTCGAGCCTGTCAAGTTGCAGGCAAACAAGGGTAGATCAATGCTGGGTCTCGAGACAGATGAGAGGGAGCATCGTCGGCGCGAGAAAGCGAGGAAACTATCAAAGCACAAAGGCTTGCAATATGACTCTGAGGAGGAAGTCATCAATGATTCTAGTGATGACGATGAAGCGGACCGGATCCCGAAGTTTGTCCAAGATGATGGCTCCGATAAGCAAGAAAGCGATGAAGATGAAGATAGCCCGCAGTTTGTTTCGAAGCAATTGATTGCGTCAAATGATGCTCTAATCAAAAGACTTACGGAGGAGTATCAAGCCGAAAAGGTTAACCGAAGTATGCTTGAACAAACACTTGCCAGCCATCAGCGTGATATCAATATTAATGAAGAATTAATCAAAACCTACAGAGACGTGCTGAACTTGATACAGCATCTGGAGACAATTGCCCGCAATGACAAGCTGGACATGCAGAATTTCTGGTCATTCTTGAGAGCTTCACCATCGTCTCAGGTTCGTTGTTACATGATCCAGGCATTTGCCGTGCCTCTTTTATACAAGAATTACACCAGATTCATGCTTCAGAAGACTCACGACGATGTGGAGCTGGAGCAAATCTTATTTTTTGATATGATTGATGTAGCCCGAGAATGGCTGAAAACTAAGGCTATGTATGCAAAACTTATTGATTGGTACCTAGAATGGATAAGTTTGCTATCGAGCGAGTTCAAAGATTCTAGTAGGGTGCGTTATTTCCGTCGTAAACTTCTAGATGTGATGTTTTTGGCAACAATCAGCAACGAGAGGGATCTCAATTCGTTTCGATACATAGCCTATGATTCAGAAAAGGCAAGTGGCGGAAGGACAACTAGTCGGAAACCCAAAGCTTCCAAGGATGATGACAATGATGACGGCCAACCAAGTCGGAGCTTCATGAACTTCAAGCAATTGATCGAACAGAAGGCATTGGAGAGCGGTCTTATGATGCGTCCAGTGAGCGGTCGGACACACGATTCGAAACAGGTTTATAGATTAGAGAAGTTGAACATATACATTGACAATAGGGTGATATTTGTAAAGGAGGATGATCAATGGGTGCCCAAGACACTTTTGGATGTGATAGAAGCACTAACCTGACTAGTATCGGTTATCTCGTAGAGGCGTTAATTAGGAGGAATGAGTGAGCGCGAGCCCACGTTTTCAGAAAGTTTGTAGTAAAATAAATGTTTTCTAGTTCTCATTGGCGCGCATGGAATCCCTGCGAATACGCGCCGAAAAATACCAAGTTCGCGGCAACAATCCAACTATTTACTCGACATTGCGGAACCTAACCCACTACCATCTCTATCCAATCCTCCATCGTTCTCGATTCATTGTCTTGAGAGGGGTGCTTCATAGAGCCTAGATGAAGATCGTTCGAAAGGTATTTTGTCGATTGAAAATGAAGCTCAGATGATCTCAAAATTTCGCAACTGATTGTTGAGTCATCAACAAATCTTGAGCTCAGCAATCATCCATTTATGCTGATACTTGAATATTCGCAGGAAAACAATACGACATGCATTTATACTCACTATTTTACCATCAGATGAAATGAATCGAAAGGCAAATAAGAACGATAACACACACAAGACATCAAACTGTGGTAACTCGACATCGAAACGTGGCCGTACAAAACGCACTCAGAATGGTGATATCGATGATACAGATAACACTTCACATCTAGCTGATCCGCCTGATGAAGTCAATCTTAGAGAAGTTCAACTGCCGAAACCGGTGCCAAATGTCAAGCAACATGATCTTGCACCAGTTCGTGGTGGAACTATGCTCGATTTAGATGCAGAACAAATAACTTCATATATTGATGACGGGCAACAAGATGAGATAGAGGAAGATCAGCTTGAACATCGTTCCAATTTAATCATAGTGCCTAGTTACACATCTTGGTTTGATTATACAAGTGTGCACCCAATTGAACGACGCGCCATGCCCGAATTCTTCAATAATCTCAAATTTTCTAATTCTAATATTTATATAAGTACAAGAAACTACATCATCGATGCCTATAGATTGAATCCAATGGAATATTTAAGCGTTACTACGTGTAGTCGGTGTCTAAACTTTGATATCAGTGCTATCGTGAAAATACACGCGTTTCTTGAACAATGGGGATTGATCAATTATCATGTTGAACCCGAGCTCAAGCCTGCACCACTTGGACCACCGCCCACGAATCATTTCCACCTATTAGCTGAAACTTCATCTAGCTTTAAACCGTTAGGACCAGATGGTAGGATATCAAAAAGGAAATCAAATCATGTAATTTCGTTACAAGTTTTCAATCCAAAGAATCGTGAAGATAATGACACAAATCATGATAAAGAATTGCTCACCGAAGAAGAGAGAAAAACGAAATACAGTAATTATGGCTTACGCCTCGACGATTATTATTTACATAATATCAATTTTCAAACTCGAGGTGCCTCAAGAGTTTCACGCGACTGGACTGAATCAGAAACTTTGGCTCTCTTGGAGGCGATTGAACTTTACAAAGATGATTGGCACAAAGTCTGCGAGCACGTAGGTTCGAGGACGCAAGACGAGTGCATACTACACTTTCTACAACTCCCAATCGAGGATCCTTATTTGATTGAGGATGATGCCCCAGCCACAGCATCTGACAATGACCAATATCAACCTATACCCTTTTCCAAGTCAGCAAATCCTATAATGTCTACTATTGCCTTTTTAGCCTCTGCCGTAGATCCTAGTGTGGCCGCATCGGCTGCCAAAGCAGCCTTGACGGAGTTTTCCAACTTGGCCGAAGATGAGCATGTTGTTGCAGCTGATAAAGTTATTGACGAAAAGTGTCTATCATCAGCAGCCTCATGTGCCCTTAAAGCGGCCGCCTCGAAAGCCAACTATTTGGCCTCCATCGAGGAGAGGAAGATTAAATCATTGGTCTCTGTTTTGATTGATACACAGTTGAAAAAGTTGGGAATAAAGATACAACATTTTGAGGAATTGGAAACACTCATAGATAAGGAAAAAGAAGCTATTGACAACCAAAGAAAGCAACTCGCTAAGGAGCAGCGAGAATTTCAAGAGGAACAAGTTAGGGCTGAGAAATTCCGTGCTGGCCAAATCAAAGTTGAGAATATGATTAATCCGAACCCTCCAACATGAGGCCAAATCACAAGTTATGACGGCTGATGTTTCAAAAAAAAAGACAAATATATAGTATAAAATCTATTACTTCTCAAAGAACCTCCATAGACCTCAGTGCAATCCAAATAATAGCTTACGAATAAGAGAAAAGAAAGCGAGACAGCAAAAACATATCTAAACTCATATGGATGAAAATGTTTGGGCCAGAGATCATATATACATATAGATATATGATTTCATAAGAATAAAGATACGCCATCAAGTATGACCCACTCAGTGACCAAGTTTTGTTTGTTGCCCTCTAAATTTCAGCACCTTTTTCCAGATCTAAGCGCCGGCTGAGTGAACCGGTGTCTATGGTCTGCATTGCCTCTATCAGATGGGCCGATGGACGAAGTGAGATGGCGCTATGGGTCTCGTTTCTGAATTGGGCTGGTTGTTGTCAGTAGTAGCTGGTGGTTGTTGTTGTTGTTGTCAGGGGATGGCAATCGGGGGGAGTTGGCAGCGCGCAGCTATTAGGAGTCATAACTACCGGTGCAGGGTATCGTTTTATCGATGTTTAGGAGGGTCATGGGGCGGCGGCGGTGGACGTTTGAATCGTGCCCGATCCAAGTGGTTGTAGTAGTAGTAGTAGTAGTAGTTGTAGTTGTTGCTATTGTACGATCCGGGCGGCTCGATCCGGGAGCGAAGACTGTGGGCGCGCATAACTCGTATTGCCCTTGGGCCGCGCGCGGCGCGCGTTGCTTGCCTGTTGCTTGGAGGACTAGGAGAATTAGCTGTTAGGGTGTGAGAGTGGCACAATTTTTCTCAACTTGCCTACTCTTGAGAAATCTAGAAAATCTGAGACCCGGGACGAGCAAAATCAAGTATGGCAAAGCGGCCACAGCCACAGTGATGGCGGCGGCTCTCACTCTCACCACAAACGCGAAGAGAGAGAGAGAGAGAGAAATGCAAACCAATTGAAATTAATGTTGTTCATTTTGCTCGCCTCCTCTCTTTTGCCTCCCTTCTTGCTCTGCCAGCCAGCACCACGAGCGCCTCTTTGCGGCACTGGCCTCAGCCTCAGCCTCTGGCGCTGCTTCTGGTGGCGGCCCTTGGCCTCGAGTGCTCCCTTTCGGCGGGCCCAGCAAAGGCTCCATAAGTGGCCAGTTTCGCCCAGTTGACGACTCGCTCGCTCGCTCTCTCTGGCAGCCCATTTCCAAAGGCCTGGTCGGCAAGCTTGCCTCTAACGAAGCGGCCAATCATCTTCGAGGATCGGGGATCTGCCGGGCGCGGAATGTGCACTTGGCTGAGCGGCGGCAACTTGTTGAGCCTTGGCGCCTCAACAAGTGGGCCGCCCGGCACGCTGGCTGGAGCTGCACGGCCAATGGAGAGCCCGCTCGGCTCTCCATCGGCGGCCAACTCGGCGGCGTGAGAACCCGCGGAACTGGGCGCGAGTCATCTTGTAATGGCTTAAATGATTTGCGGAATTTCTGCGCCCAAAGGAGGCCAGTGGGGCGGGCGCGCAGACTGCAAGGCTTGCCGGCCTCTCCAGCCGAGCGCCAGTCGCTCGCTGGCTGAGCGCCGCTCGCTCGCCGCATGGAGAGGCTCAGCCGAGTAGCTTGGCGCGGGCGACTCGCCACGGGCCAGTGGAGGCCAGCGGGACGAGCAGGCGGCCTTGGCAGCGCTCACGGCGAGCTGGCGGCGCCAGAGGAGCCCTCGAGTCGCCCTCAGGTCGCCCTCAGGTGGCCCTCGAGTGGGCCGCCGGTTGCGGAGGAGCCGCGAGGCGAGAGCCGTGTTTTGTCCACTTTGTCCAGACGTTTGGGCGGGCGGCAAAAGTGGGCGGCGGGCGCGTGGTGGAAACAAAGTCGGAATTTGTTGGGTGCAACTGCGAGCGGCGCCACAGCAGCAGCAGAAGCAGTGGCAGCAGCAACTGGCCCGCCTCGACTCGCAGCCCGCAGCCCGCAGCCCAGAGCTGAGGGCCCGCGGCGCGCAGGGCCGAGCGAGTGAGCGAGTCACAGTGCGCCGCACAGTGCCCGGCGCGCAGCCCAACGGGCGGCAAGGAGCAAGGAGCGACGAGCGGCCACCAGTGGCCAGTGGCGGCGGCCCAGCAACAGTCGCGGGCTGCCCCAGAGGCTAACACTCTGGCCTGGTTGCGGATTCGTGAGCCCGGCGAAAAGAAGTCTGGGCTCGCGAAATGCTTGCCCACTATCATGATGGCCCATCGATGCAGCAGCAGCACCGGCCGCAGCCACACAGGCCCACTGCCCACTGCCCACTGGCCACTGGCCAGCCCTCGGCCCAGCGCACCACCAGCACCACCACAGTCACAGTCACAGCCTCAGCCTCAGCCTCAGCCTCAGCCTCAGCCTCAGCCGCCGCACACCAGCCCGTGCGCGCCCTTCGAATTCTTCACCCTTGGCCACTACTGCCTTCCAGCGGCCGTCCTGCTCGTCCTCCTGTTGGTCTAATACAATTCCCTCCCAGCCTCTGCACCGCCGCCGCCGACTCATGATGGAGCAGAGTCAGAGCAGCGCCACTCGCGAGCCAACGCCGAGCACGGGCCCGAGACAGAGGCGCACGAGCAGCGAGCAGCAGCCACTGCAACCTGGCCACCGGCCCACAAGAGCTGCGCCCGTTGCTCGCCCACTGCCTCGCGGGCTCGCCGGCCCGCCACGAGCCGCCACAGCGGCAGCTTGGGGCGCCGCCCGCCGCCCAAGACCGTCCCGCGCTTGCCTGCAGCTGTCTGGGCGGCCGGCGAGCTCGCCGGCCGCCCTCCCTTGATGTGCCGACGCGCAACAGTTGCCCCGAGCTGCCAGGCGCAGTGCGCGCGGCCGCCTGTGTGCAGAGGGCGAGCGGGCTGCGCGCCGCGTCCGCATCGCCGGCTGCTGCTAGCTTGGCGACGCCCCGCGAGCTGGCCGGCGGCCACTTGTTGCCCGCCTGGCTGCGCAATAAAACGGCCAAAGGCTGGCGCGAGCCGGCCGGGGAGCCGCAACAAACGACGAGCCTGCCCAATGGAGCCAGGCGTGCGAGCGCGCGCCGCCTCACGCAACGCAACCGCATCCAGTGGCGAACGGCGGCGGCTCGATCGGGCCGGCCGGCCAGCAGGAAGGCACGCCCGCCGCTCACCGTTCGTTGGCCCTCTCTGTCTGGCCAGCTTGTTTTGTGGAGGAGGACAAGTGTCCGTGGAAGATGATCGCCAGCAGTCGGGCCCACAGTCTAACCAGAGCTTGTGGAGTGCGAGCTGCGAGCAGGCAGAGTATTTGCAAGGACTGTATGCGAGGACTGGATGCAAGAAGTGTATGCAAGCACTGTATGCAAGCAGAGTGTGTGCAGCGAACGAGAACGAGGAGCTGCCATTTGCGTGTCTTTGCGGCCGCTTTGTGTGTGCGCGCGAGCTGCGAGCGAAACGAACGGGTCGTGGTGGCAAAGTTTGCGGCCGCAGAATTAGCGCAGTGTTACTGCTCGCAGGCCGGCAGCATAATAATAATCGACATCATCGGCGCATAATTGGCAGCAATAATTGGCCCCCAGCTCGAGCCAGTGTGGCCGCCGAGAACAGTTGGTGGTATACACCAAGAACTCATACGATAAGAACAAACTTATAGAGCAAATATATAGCGAATTCGAGAAGCCACCCAATGGATCGGGCCCGCGACAAGCACCAAGCAGCACCAGGCGCCACATTTCCAGCCACGGCCACAGACAGGGGCGAGTAAATTCAGGTCCCGAACGGGCGCGGGCCCTCCACAACTGGTTTACTTAATCCAGGCCACACCATTGCTCGTGGGCCCAATCGAGGAGCGCGGGCCGCAGGAGAAGAAGGAGAAGAAGGAGAAGAAGGAGAAGTAGTAGACAGAAGGAGAGGCAAAGAGAGTGCCCCTTGGCACCAGTAGTTTGCAAATCTGGTGTCAAATAATCGGCTCCAAATGATGGCCGCCTGAGACGCGAGGGCCAGCCAGTTTGTGTGTGTGTTTTGCTGGAGCTGCTTAGCCAAGGAGAAAGTATAACAACTAAATAAGAGTGCCCAGTTGTTGGCGAAGAATAGTGGAAGCCCGTGCACTTTGTGTGTGTGTGTGTGCTCTCTCGCTCGGTGGTATAACTCAACTGAGACAAGCGCCAACAAAACAGCAGCAGCAGCAACAGCAACAACTAGGATCACTCATCGAGGCCTTGAGTGCGAAGGCAAAGCGAGCATCGACAGGCAGTGTCGGCGAGTTGCTCTATCAAGAGAGAGCGGCCCATTGTGTGTGTGCTGCTGGGCCCCAGGCCCACAGACAGGCAGCCGACGGGCGCAGAGAGAGAGAGAGGGAGCGCGCGAGGTGCACATTTGCAAACAGGCCCAACCTTGTGCACTGGCTTGCGGCGCAAGCAAAACTACCACTGCAACTACAACCTCAACTGCAACTACAACGACCTATCGAATCTCTTTAAAGCGAAAAGTATCGCCCAGTTTTCCAGGCCAACCAATAGGCCAAAGTGTGTGCCTTGTACTTGAACCCCCTCCGAGGCGTGTCGTGGTGGCGAGTGGCGAGCGGAGCAAGTAGAAGGCACGCGCCCGGCTGGAACTGGGCGCAAGAGACCGACCGGCCCACTGGCTGTGGCTGTGTCTGTGGCTGTGGGCCCACAGAGAGCCCGTGTGAGCCTGTTGCTGTTGGTGCAGCGAACAACAACAAACACTGCCACTGGGGGCCGCTCGTGCGCATCGGAACGCGCGCATCTCGTGCGCCCAGGCCACTGCTGGGCTCGTGCTCCTCCACCGACAACAACAACAACAACAACACCAGCAACACCGCCAACATCGCCAACATCACTAGCACCAACACCAGCCTGTGCCAACCAGCGGTAACAACAACAACACTGCACCGGCAGCAACCAATCTCAAACGCATCCATATCCACCCTCGAGCAAGCCACACCCGAGCGGTCCCTCGACTCTTCCAGCCAAATCTGCCCACCACCAGTTTGCAGCCCAATCTAACCTGACCACTACAAGCCCGTCAGACAGACAGACAGACACACGGGCACATACACAGACATACAGACCTGCAGGAGCCAACAAGTGCAACAACTGGCCCATCACCTTCCTTTGGGCCATATATAATCGCGATCATTGTATCATCTGAGCATCAGTGCGAGCACAGCGAGTGTCCAATTAGCAAGTCTTATCAGCCAGGTGAGTTAGTTCTAGTTGAGAGGATCCTAATCAGCATCATCAGCTGATAGCCAAGCTGATCAAAAGAGAGAGAAGGAAAGAAACCACTTCGATCATCATCAACAACTAGTTAACCCTGAATGTGAACGCATAAACAAGCCCCACAAGAACCGCGACGACGGCGACTCTAGCCGAAACACATCCAGTGGCTACAGCCAGCCGCTGTATCGGCTCCAGACCAGCAAGCTATCACGCCACACGCCCACAGGCGCCAATTAGTGGCCCCCAAAAGCCAGCCGCTCGGACTGCTTGGGCGGCCCCAAGAGCATTGGCCAGCAGCCAGCCGAGCGCCAAGTTGGCCCCATCGACCAGTCCTCTTCAGCAACCAGCCGCCTCCTGTTTGCCTCCTCTCGTCCATCTCACACCACCAGACAGGCCCCACTTGTCGGCCCCTGTTTGTGGAAGCGGCGAAAACGGTAGTGATAAAAGAACGCCCATTTCGAGCCTCAACTCAACCGAGCAGAGAATCCTCTTCGAACACTTTCCAATCAGGACAAGTGGCTGCCAAAGCAAAGCAGTCAGCGCTCAGACAATTGATAGAGTTTTTAACAATACCAATTGCCAATCGGCCAGCAATCCCTTTGGAAAGTTGGAAAATTTGGCCGCCAGGAGACATTTGCGAGGCTGTCTGCGTAAAGCCCAATTGATTGGAGGCAAATCGGTCTTGGAACAAGTTAGCGAGCGTCTGGGCTCCATACAATTGCTCTCGTTAGCCCCGGAAAGTCTTATTCAGGGCAAACATTTCCTCAACTCTCCATTTGCAAATCATTCCAACAACAAGACAAGCCCGCCTTCCCACAAACAGGCTCACCCGAAGACACAGGTGTCCTGCCGCAATCGGCTGGTTGGCAGCTACGAGAGAGCTCGAGAAGAGGAGGACCAGCAGCTGGAAGAGGAGGAGGACGAGGACGAGGACGAGTTTCAAGTGGAGGAGGGAAACTTTTTAGGAGGCGAAGCCGAGGATCTAGAGCAAACGAAACATTTGGCAATGGCTACGGTGCGCCCAATTTCGCCCAGAAACCAGGAGACTCTCGATCTGGCCATCTCGTTGGCCAAGGAGTGGGCCTCAAAGAGTATTGCAGATTCGGGCGAGTCCAGTCCAAAGACGCCAAACTCTCCAGATAAAAGGAGATTTAATTTCAAATTCAAGCCATTTAGTAAGAGTTTTAGTGAAGCATCTGCAAACATTCGAGACATAGAATCCAGCATCTCCTCAGAAGAGAAGCAAGCTTATAATTCTTTAATTGAAAACGGCCAATTTAATAATATATCATCATCAGCTAACCATCATCATCATCATCATTCAACAATTGGTGCCTATCCTCATCATAGTTATCATAGTAATAACAATTACAATCAACATCACCATCAGCACTTCCAATACAATAGCCATACCTTTGGTCGCAGTGGTTCAAGGAGCAGCAGCGGTAGCAGTAGCAGCCGAGGTAGCAGTGCCCTGCATTCGCCCTTGCATGATTCAGTCTTCTCCACGAGCACCTCTCGTCCATTTGCCACATCTCACACATCTTACCACCATCACTACCATCACGATGCCAATAACAATGACACCAATATTAATAATAACAACACCAACAATATTACAAACAAAAACAATCCCTCCAAAGTTCATTATGGAAATGATGACTTCTCAACGTCCCCAACCTCAATAGCTTCGTTCACCTCATTATCGAGCAAAACTTTCAAACGAGGGTGTTCCACAATTTCAACTAAAAGGTCATTCTTCTAGTGATGTTATTACCTGTAAATAGAAGGAAAAATAAACTAAATTTCCTCATAGCGACAATCACAGTTCTATTGATCTCTAATCCACGGTCCTCCTGAGATCCAATATCATTTTGACAAGCTGTTCCTTGATATCTAAGTAGCGAGATAGGGTCATATTCTTTTGGATTACATATATGGGAGTGATCTCACATAGATCTAAAGGGCCTCTATGTTTACCAGCGTGAGAACCTCTGGAATTCACTAGCTTGATAGCAGACTCTCGGATTAGGAAATAGGAAAATCATAGATTGATCTAGGATGGGGTCAATAAGACAGTTTAGAGGTATCCTCGGCATGAATAAGTCTCTCGTAGAGGCCTCTGTCCAGGCCAGTCCGCTTACAACATGCAAACGCGAATTGCATTCGATAAATCAAGATAACGGTCACCATTCGTGGTCTGTCTTGAAGCACTTGTATCAGAGGGACCTGGACACTTTGGGCACAAGATATGCCTGCTTGTTGCTTAATATTAGCGACCATTCTCATGATAAGTTCCATCGTCACAAACACATTTGGAACAGGGCTAATTTTAAGGTAGCTGTGGACGGATCTGCCAACTATCTATTCAAGAGACACATCCTACACGAGGCTGATGTTATATCTGGTGACTTTGACTCCATTGACGCCAAACTGATTGAGCGTCTACAGAGTCCAAGAAAAGCCCTTAAGCAAGCGCCGGTTGCCGGCAAGAAAGATGGTGAGCAAACACCGTCAGTCCCGAAGATGCCACAACTTGTTGAGACTCCATGTCAAAAAGAAACAGATTTTACTAAAGCTATCAGAGTTGTTCAGGGGTTTAAACCTGACATACAATATTTTTTTGCTCTTTACCACTCCGACGGTTCAAGATTAGACCATATATTTGGAATAGTTAACACCCTGCACATAATTAAAAAGGATATTTTTCTACTCAATGTTCAAAGCAATACTCTGTCATGGTTGCTTCAATCAGGTAACCACACAATTCTCAAACCTCAGGGCCAAGAATTGTGCTCCCTTGTGCCATTCACGGGACCAACGGAAGTGAGAACGCAAGGTTTGAGATACAATCTGCATACTACTTCAACCATGAGCTTTGGAGGGATGATCAGCACCTCCAATTTTTGTCACAATCAAAAAGATAGGATATTAGTTGATACGAATAGAGAGTTACTTTGGTCGATTGATATAGAAGATCAAAATAAACAATCACACCAGCGAGTATAGCAACCTTACAACGTGTCGCAAACCGAAAGTTCTGTGCTTCTTCATTGTTTATAGAGCTCGTTTCGATGTCTCCACCTATCCTATCGTCTTTAGTTAGTCACTAGTTTATTTTAGAGAAAGAAAAGCTTGTTCGTGGTCGGAGTCACCACTTATACCGATCAATCATCGTCCGTGACCACCATTCCAGCAGTGACAGTCTCGACGACTCCCACCTCAAGTAATCCCATGAAGCTACTGTACATTCCTGTGATGCCGAAAAAAATTCCAATACAAATAATGGAGATCTCCCAAACAATAGTTTGTGTCTCCAGTTCGTTCCATCTCAATTTCATGTGGAAATAGCAGGGCCACAAGAAGGACAACATGGTACCCGTGAAACTGCCTATGAACCCTAATAAGAGAGCAAAATGTGGTATTGAAATGGCGGCAAACATGGTTACCATTACAAGAGTAACTCGTAGAGCTACTGCCCATACTCTATACTCGCCATCCCTCGTCCACATGGATGGAAACGGCTGGGGACCTTCACCCTCTGGGTGTGCTTCCGTTGGTCGTCGTTTGAAGAAGCTTATTTCCAATAAGTGAGCCGCCGCGTAGTAGGGCAAGGGGTAAGACAGTAGTGCCTTGATTACTAGGGTTAGATTGACCAAAGCTTTGAAGCCGCGTGTGGGGAGATTGTTGGTTATGACCTCTTGTGTTGCGTCACCAAAAGTTAGGAAGCCAACATAGGCGAAGACAAACTTGCAAACTGCTGCTGCAATATGGCTCCAATCGAGCATATCATCGAACTTAGCCGGCTCTTTCATGTTCCCCTCTAAACTTGGCAAGAAAATTTGCGAAGTGTAACTGAAAACAACTATGCCCAAGCAGACTGGAAATGTTGATGGATCCAGTCTGAATTCAACCTTGTCCCAGTACCAGTCGCCAATTTGGAGGAAGCAGTAGGCGAATATGATGGCATTGATGACGAAATGTATCATCGTACACCATAAGCTTAGTGTACTAACAGATTGTAGGTTCTTCAATAGAGCACATGGAATCAAAGTTATAGTGCATAACATCATCCAGGATCGCATATCAATAATTCCATCCGGGAATGTTCCAATCATAAGATCGCCGCATAGGACCACATATAGGATACAAGTCATCAATAGTTCAATCACTTGTGCTGCGTTGATTATTTTGCCGCCATATTTGGGACCGAAACAAACTTGTGCTATTTCGACGTAAGACTCGCGCACTCTAACTATCTTGCCGCTCTTTTCGTCCCTTTCGTATAGACAATCGACTAACACTTTTCCGGTGTGACAGCAAATGTAAGCGACCATTACGAGTGAGAATAAACCAAAATAACCCCCATGTAAGACGGCATACGGCAAGCTGACCAGCGACATTCCCTGAATGGCATTGGTTACATTCCATCCGGCTTGCCACTCGTCAATTTTTCCGTGCTTACCACCTCCTCCCTCGAAATCAGTTTCAACTTCATCCTGCTCATCAACCTGCTTCCCTTCTGTGGCACCTCCGAAATTTGTCTCTAACTCGCCACTGACGGTCTTCACCCCCTTCTTCTGGCTCGATTGCCTTTCTAAGCCGCTGGAACTATTACTCTTGACTAATTGGTGCTCGTATACTTCTTCGTAGCACTGATTCCTGAGACTATTCGGGACTCCTGGACGCGGAATAGTATGCGCCAAAAGGTCCTGTCCCTGTCTGGCTAGATCCAGGAGTGGGTTCAGCCAAACTTCCATGTTTCTAGCTGCCCTCTATTAATACACCTGTTCAACAAAATAAACCTAATATATGAAAGACCAGTTTTGTTTTTGAAAGACTTCTGGTAATATTGTTTGGTTCCATGAAAGACTACATTGGACAACTTAAATAAGATTCATACATCTATTCATTTGTACATGATTGAAAGACTTCATTACAAGACGACCTAGGCTTTGGAAAGATTGCCTAAATCATCTTTTCGAGTTAATATTATATAATAGGAAATAATAATAAGGATATTTCATCCGATAATAGTATGGTATCTACTTTTTTCCGATATAAGATCTAATACTTTGCTCTGAGCGCCCCTATGCTCATCCGGAAAGTTGTTCAGTGCTCCGAGCGCCGCGGGCGCAGCTTCGCTGCAGATTGCTAACACAAGCTTAACTGTCCCTCCGGGACATCACAAATTGCGACGCCGATTTCTGACCAATGTCTTTTAAACTTTCTCGAAACTATATCGTGATCAGGGGACATCTGATTTGCTCGGTGTTTTCCTTCACTCGAATAATCCGCTGGCCATTAATTACTCTAGATTTCTGATAATGTTATGACTGAGCAAAATCGCGCATGTCTAATAAAAGAAGGCTGCATTCATGTTGTAGATCAGCTCTGGCCACCAACAAAAGGTCTGCTCGAGATGTCGTCGGGAATAACTATGTTCGGCTGAGAGCCTTAACCTTATATCAAATTTCATGTAAATTACCAGTGGATTTCATTGATTCGATCATAGTTCCTCTCTGGCTTTCTCAGTATCTCCACGGTTATAGACCCCTCCTCCTATTCATCGGTATGCTTGGCGACATATGCGAGTAGATCTTTCAGATCGTGACTTTCCTCGTATTCGACAGGAGTTTTGGTGCTCGTGGGGAACCAATAGAGAGTCTATACACAGTGAAGAGGCCAGGTACATCGTTTGCGGTTGCATCCAATTTGACGATATCGACGCCAGACTCTTCCTCCAGCTTGTTCACGGACAAAATTCAAATTTTGTCCCGTTCTTCGGTTGTCGAGTTAATCTCAAGATATCTCACATCCGATTCGTTGAGATATTGAGATGGGTGATCTTGAACATCAGATTGATGAAAAGACAATATCATTCGCGCGCTATCTAAAGATCAGTAGATTGTGCGGCTCTCGTCGCTCATGTTCACCATGTCCCCTTTCTTGATCAACAAGTAAGATATGATTGAGCAGAAAAAGTACAGAGACCAGCAGCTTGTCAACAAGGAATACTTATAAACCAAGATTTGAAGAAGAGTTAAAAAGTTATTCAATTAAAAATAGAATTTGAAATATGGCTGTACGCTCTCTTCTTTCTAAATCGAGGATATTCGAGTTGGAATTTTCATCGAGATGCAGTCTCACATTTGGGGCTCAGTTGAGCAGGCCCCTAACCACAAACTCAAAAATGAATCAAGAAGCTCAGACAAACTTCTCGATGCAAAAGGATAATATGCACTCCAGCGGACAAGAAAGCTTTTCAAAGAATGGACTATCATCGACCACCAGCAATATGCGCCTGATTAGCCCCTCTGATTTTCCAGAAGTCCCAGCCTGCCGTCTACTTGATCCTAATGGTCAACTATTGGGAAAATTGAGCGCTTGTCTAACAAACGCCAAGATCATGGAACTCTACAAAGGGATGATCAAACTGAATTTAATGGATCGGATCATGTTCGACAGTCACCGTCAGGGTAGAATATCTTTCTACATGACAAACTTTGGTGAAGAGGCAGCCCAGTTCGGATCGGCTGCAGCTATGGAACCCACAGATTGGGTTTTCGCCCAATATCGTGAGGCTGGAGTTTTATTGTATCGAGAGATGCCTCTTAGACTAATGCTCGCCCAGTGTTATGGCAACAAGGAAGACTTGGGAAAGGGGCGCCAGATGCCAATCCATTATGGAAATAGGAAGTTGAATTTCGTAACAATCAGCTCCACTCTGACGACACAGTTACCTCAAGCAGTGGGTAGCGCTTTTGCATTTAAATCCGATAGGCAAGGCGAACAAAGGGTAGTGATCTGTTACTTCGGAGAGGGGGCGGCCAGTGAAGGTGATGCTCATGCGGCGATGAATTTTGCTGCAACTCTTAGGTGCCCTGTGATCTTCTTCTGTCGTAATAACGGTTATGCAATTTCAACTCCCACTCATGACCAATATGGAGGGGACGGCATAGTGACTAGAGCTTTAGGTTATGGAATGAGTGCCATACGTGTCGACGGGAATGATTTGTTCGCCGTCTACGAGGCCACCAGACAAGCAAGACAATACTGCCTGACGGAGTCAAAACCGGTTCTGATTGAGGCGATGACCTATCGTGTGGGTCATCATTCAACATCCGACGACTCCTCCGCATATAGGGATCCCTCCGAGGTGAAGGCCTGGCAGTCCAGCGCGTCACCAATAACCCGGGTGAGAAAATATCTCGAGTCCATCAACATGTGGACAGATGAGCAAGAGAAAAGCGTTTTGCAGGAATTCCGCTCGGAGCTTATAGACGCCTTAAACTGGGCTGAAAAGGTTAAGAAACTACCCATCTCATCCATGTTCGATGACGTATACGATGAGCTCCCAGCAAACCTGAAGCGTCAAAGAGACGAGCTACGGAAGCATCTCGAGAAATATGGAGAACACTACCCGGTTCAAGAGTACGAGAGCATTTAACTCTGAACGATCTGATGTAACTGTCTCGACTGGTTGATGTTAAGCTAAACATTGACAAGCGCCAGGCAAGGCCACCGTTTTTTCTTTTGGTCGATTGCTACCAATTTCACTGATGGTCTCCAAGGCGAAAACCTTCATTCGTTCGATAAGTCTTTGCAGATGTTGGCATGTAGAAAGAAGTTGAAGAAAGATGCAAAATGATCAAATCCAGTACGACGTCTATGAACGACTCCGCCGCTGACACACTCACTACAGACAATATCGCTACTTTTAGAGATGCTCGGGTTCCCTCTGGTTGGGTTCGAGCTCATCCCCCGATGAGGGTGCATAGCTTCCCCACGTTACCGTGGGTAGAATGGTTGATGGCAATAGGGAATAAAAGACTTAGCTATGAAGACCGGTTCTGTTTTTGGAAGTTTTTGCTCGTCTCGTGAAAGACTAATTTGGAGGCCAACTTAGTCTGGCTTCATCTATTTTTTTTCATTTATACATGATTTGTAGACTTCCTTAAAAGACAACTAAGGCTCTGAAAAGATTGTCCAAATCATCTTTTCAAATGAATACGAACAGGCATTGATTGTGGAAATTAAACTGCTCATGCTGGTAACTTGTCAAGTGTCCCGAGTATCACAAGAGCAGCACTTCCTCCGGATCCTCACACAAGCCTAGCAAAAATCTCGGCGCTGGGGCGCCACAATCAGCGATACCGATTTTCAAAGGATGTACTTTAATCATCCTCGAGACTTAATCTCAGTTATACGTGGTCTAATCTCCCTGGTAATTTGGTTTCTCGTGAATGACTTCTGACAGTGGTAGGACTAAGCAAAATCAGTCAGCTCAAATGAATTGAGTGTGCCTCCTGATTGTAAACCAGAGGGCCCTGAACAAAGGATTCGTTCGAGATATAGAGAATTACGATACTTTGTTTCGAGGGTAAATTCTACATGCACAGAGAATATATTAAGTTTTATGTAAAAAATCAGTTAATTGAATTGCTCCGATCATAGTTCGTCCCTGGTTTTCTCAACACCTTCACGGTCATAGCCCTCCAATTCGTCGGTCGCGTACTTGGCGACATATGCAAGTAGATCTTTCAGATCGCGACTGCCCTCGTATTTGACAGGAGTTTTGGTGTTCTTGGGGAACCAGTAGAGAGTTGGGAATCCATGGACAGTGAAGAGGTCAGGTACATCATTTGCAGTTGCATCCAATTTGACGATATCGACGCCAGGCTCTTCCTTCAGCTTGTTGCCCAGTTCTTCCCAAGTTGGAGCCAGTGATTTACAGTGACCGCACCATGGTGCGTAAAACTCTATGAACACGTCCTTCGCCGAATTGGTCACTAATTTATCGAAGTTTTTGCCGACTGCGACTTTAACAGCAGCATCGTGGTTATCTGGCTCCTCCTCTGATTTCATGAATGGTTCCAACTTTCCATCAAGGAATGATTGAACGAACTTATCGAATGCATCGACTGAAAACTTCTCCTGCATGGCATACTTCTTGCCGTCTTTATCCTTACCAACAACTGCAGGACTTTGCTCTTTGGAGAGCTTAGCCATGTCTAAGCCGTACTCAGATAGTTCACTGGCGAACGTGCCAACATTAGAGATCGCAAAGGTTACATCATGATCCTTGTACTTAGATGCGACCTTTAAGACGCGGTTTCTCCAATAGTTGGTACCTTTGGGATCGCGCTCATAGTCTACATTATAGTAAACGACAACATTCGGTTTCGGAACGTCGCGGCTAGATGGATCGCGAGCGACCACCAATCCATTGCTATTGTCTTGAATCCAATCCTTAAGTTCATCGCTTCCATCAAAGACTAAGTAATCGGGCTCAAACTTACTGCGATAGAACGAGGGTCTAGCCAAAGTAATACTGGGAATCTTCACGTTCTTGTCTGAGCCTAGGGTAACTAATTTTTCAAATTTGTCCTTTACCTTATCCTCAATTATATGCACATAGTTAGCTAGATCACGATTTTGATTTGCGGTTTCCCAGAATTGTTTATACAGTGAGTCGTCGGCGTTCTTGAATAGACCAATAACAAGCAAGTTCTTGGTATCCTTATATAGGCTCTCCAATTTTTCGAAACTATCGAGTTCCTTTGATGGAGGACCAGCTAGTGAACGCATCTTCTTAACGATACTATCCGCGTCCCGTCCCCCATCGTAGTCACTAGCTTGGCCGCTTCGGAAAATCTTCACTGTGGGATAGCCTTGGACCTCATGTTGACCACAAATATCCTTACCACCACTTTCGTTGGTACAGTCTACTTTGGCCAATGGCACGGCTGGATCATCGCCTGCCAACTTCTTAGCTGCTTCCTCGTATTCCGGGGCGAGTCTCTTACAATGTCCACACCATGGAGCATAGAATTTGACCAGCATCAAGTCTTTGGATCCGATCTCCGCCTTGAATGCATCTGGACTCAGATTGGAATAGTCAATCACAGAATCGCTCGCTCGGGCGCTAGTAAAAAAAAGGAATGCATATAAGGCTAATATGGTCACGGGAGAACCAAGAGAAAAAATGCCCATGATTCTAACTTTGAACAATTGATAATCTAATTTCTTATGGATGACAGCTGATTGTTTAAAGATTCGGTTCAGTCAAATGACAACCCGAGAATTCGATTCAATCAGTTGGTGATAATTTATAGTAGTTGATACGAGTTGTTATTGAGGATTTTCTTGAACATTCAAATGGTTGTAAGTAGGTAGAAGTCATGAGAGATGCCCATGTAAAACTGACTCAGATCTTCTGTGTTAGTCAAATTGGCATCTGCCGTGTCAGGATCACGCCGCCGAATCGGCGTAAGCACACGTAGATTTTCGTTCAGTGTGTGGCTTACGTTCAGAATTCCACAAAGCGTGAAATCCTACTCGTTCAAGCAGGTAGATGGCTTCTTCCTGCGGCAGGCGCACGTCAAAAAGTGAGGACTCGCGCTGCTCGTTCTGTGCCGGCAGATAGACTGCAGGAATACTCAACTTGTGATAAGTTGATCACTCGGAGGGAAGAGTTCTCTTATAAGATGGCTCCGACACGGGGTATAAAAAACGCCAAGAGGATCCATGCCAACAGAACGACACTAACAAGCCTCTTAGGGTTATTATTTTCCTCATTGATTCTCCTACAGCTAGCAAAAGAGTCCCGAGCTTTCCGCTGCTATGTATGCGATAGCAAAGATGATATGGAGTGCACCGAGAATGTGCCCTCTGACTCGAGATTGATATCTAAAGATTGTGACAGCATAACAGGAGCCAAGTTTTGTGTCAAAACAACAAACATCTATGCAGGTGAGTAGACTGATTCGATTTGTTGGGCTAACATATTTCTCAAATCTGATATAACTTTTACTAACAATTATGTAATCAACAATTTGCCGCGGAAAAAAACACCTGTAGGCGAATTTGGAACAAAGAGATTTTGCGCTTCAAATGACCACGGAAATTATTGCAAATACATCAAGCAGCCAACAGGCGAACGCGAATATCGTAGCTGTGTCTTGACCTGTGATACAGAGAACTGCAACGGAACTCAATCTAGAATTCTAGGAGAGCAAAGTCACCTCCTTATACCAATAATACTCCTACTATCGCTTTCCATAATGACAAACTTGACTTGGAAAAACTATCTTGTATTCTAACACTTATAGCATTATATTGATCTTGTATTGAGCTGGAGTTCCTAGATTATCCGGATGGTTAAGTCGAGATCAGCTGGGCTGGTTTCAATCTAACTCGGAACATGCAATAATAAAAATCCTAATGATGCTGCCTTCTATTCATCCATAGCCATGCGATGCAACAAGTTCGATGTTCGTTTTGACACCGTGTGCTCTTTTTATCCTTTGCTGATCCTGTAAGACTCATAACTAATTGAATCAAAAAATGAGGATACTTCGACACTCATCTGAGCGCGTTGATCGAACGAGTTCTTGCCTTAAGAGCGAGGCACAATAAACCCTAAGCCAGAGATCGTGTCATCTCCTCGCATGTTGCTTGGCTCTCAGCTTACATCATCTCGTTCTGAGTCGAACTTCGAGATGTAACCTAGAGAACTGCTCTGAGTCTTATCGGGCTCTCTACACGCCGACTGAGATTGATAAACGAATTGGGAGAAACGCAAAATATCTCCGCAACAATCGCGTCATCAGTATTGGAGGAGTCATCCGCCTGATCTGGTCGCGACCCTCTAGCCTAAACTAACTAGGGGAAATCTGTTGGCCCGGATAGATTTCGAGAAAGGAGTATACCTGGAGAGTTGTTAAAGGCGAGAATTCTTGCTGCCATACCATAGTTCATTGGGTTGTTGATCATCGTCTGTATAGCGCTTACCATTATCCTTGATATCAGCTGCCAAATAGCAGGAGGCCAATCGTGTGAAATGCGAGAAGACTTGGCAGTTTGACCAATTGCTCAACCCATGGTGAACGTTGATCAATTGCAATCTGCACGTTCGCAGAAGAGATTTTTGAAAATGCACCCATTGAGGATTTGATTTCTCGCGTATATCAACAGAGCTATAGATTCACGTGCAAGCGCTCGCAAGCTTGCCTACATACACGGAGAGATCACAACGATCGTTAATTCATATCAACCATAAAAATACAGCCGGACAATTGAGGGTGGGGCGGCCTGCAAACTGTTTCCATCATTTTCATGATTTTACGAGCAAAACCTCCAGGGGTGCACTTCATGAAAATAATAGTTGTGCCGATGATATGAAAAAACTTGTGCACGCAAATTACCACGCTGCGTGAATGCATCTTTGTTCTTCGACGGTGCCTCAATTCACTCTTGCGCGTCATGTGGTAAGGAGAAATGTGAAAATAACAATAACAGGCCCCTGAGATTAATATCACAGCTATTAAATTATTTGCAACACCAGCTTCCATTTACTCTATGAATTCTAATTCCATCATATATCCCCTCTGGGAAACCAAAATCTCTAACATATCTTAGATGTTCTTAATGAGGGGCCTCCTACAATCGATCATAAGTCTCATGAGTTAACCCATTCATTGAGGGTTGGGGATGAATTTTAGTAACAATTGATACGATAGATCACATATTATGGCACCAAAGAGAAAAAAATCCTCGAGGCCAAAAGCTGAATATGAATTCAAAGTGGGTGACCTTGTTTGCGCAAAGATTAGAGGCCATCCGCTTTGGCCTGCTAAGATTGAAAAGATAGATGACACAAATCCGAATAACAAGAAATACACGGTTAGGTTCTTTCAGACCAACGACATAGGCGAAAATCTCGTCAAGCTGAAATTGTTCAAGGATGTGAAAGATAGAGAGTACACTTCAAATAAGAAATCTCTCGATGAGGCTAGAGCGTTATGTCGTCAGGAATACAACAACTCCATCAAACAAACCAACAATGGAATCGATCCTACACATGAAGTTGACGCAACAGACGGGGGGAAACTGGAACCCGAATCTCTAGATGGAGAGAATAATCTAACCATCGATGAGGCTCCGCAAGAAACTAAGAAAGAATCGAAGAAGGAAATCACCTCGAGAAAGAGGGCATCATCACAAGTGCATTTAATTGAGAAAGAACACCCAAAGAGTAAGAAAAGTCGTCTAAGCAAGACGATCCAAAATGAGAACAAGCAGCAAGCTATCGAAACCGAGCCAAACGAAACCCCAACAAAAGTACAAAGAAGGGCATCTCAGAGACGAAGTCTTCCGAATAGAACCAAGCCGATTGACAATGCCATTTGTGATGAGAACATTTCAGGATCTGTCGCGTCGACCATCAGCTCATCGAATAATGATCTCAAGAAGGAAAATGTTGCCTATGATTCTGATGAGAAACCTTTACTTGATCAGATCAAAGTTAACCAATCATTGTCCAAGTCTACCATCGATCACAATTCACGGATGTCTTTGGATGAGGGCGACAGCGATGTCGTGCAGAATCCTGCATTGGAGAAGCTTAAGAAAAAATTGGCCAAAAAAATGCAAGAGAAAGAAACTCTCAAAATGATCCGTCTCCAAAAGAAAGCTTATGAGAGAGCTTCTAAGAAATTTCCCGCTGTCTACAAGAAACTTGACCAAGTGCTATTACTATCAAAATCTCTGTCTAATAAGAGGATAGATACTCAAACTACTGCAACAAAATTGGAAGATGCTCACAGAAATCTCGAGACAACATTGTTAAAATGTATTGAAAAACTAACCACTGATTATGGCAGAACACAAAAAGATAGCATTAAGTTCCAGAGCGTATTGGAGGCAATAGCTACAAATCTGGTTCAGGTTCGCCGTACTACGCGAGATGAGAATCCAGCTCTTTCCAAAAAGATCAAGCAACTGCTGAAAGTGTACAAATCCAAAAGCATTCGTGAGTTCATCAATGATGGAGAAATAGGGAGTAACTCGGACGACGCTATGAACGAAAGAAAAGAAAATGATGCAATTGAAATGTCTTAGCTATAAAAAAGTTGACTTGGACAAGCAATCGGAAGCGCTCCTCTCGCTCATCATCTTATTTTTATTTTAATACAATTACGCAATTGCGCGTACAATCACAATATGTGCAGCCCCTATAGACCTGATGTGTCGTTACCTACACCATATAAATTATTTATATCTTTCTGATAGAAGATCTGTATGTTCTTCCGCCTAATTTTCATCGCCGCAGTGACCAATCCCGCATCGGGTAGCCATTCTTCGTGGCAGAGCTTGTACTTAGTTGGAATTTCAGTCTTCTGTAAGCCGGCCGACTTGGCGTACTCGATTTTGGCCTCGGTGACTCGCTTGTTTATTGTCTTGTCCTCGCATAGGTCCTTGATGTTGGCACTGCGCTTGCCTAGGCTTTCAGCTAACTTCTTCAAAGATTTGGGATTTGGTGCGACCAGCGCAACTAGGAAACTCTTGAAAGAATCACCGTAAACGCAGATATTATCAACGAACTCACAACCCTTCAACTCTGTCTCAACCTTCGTCAGAGAGACATATTCTCCGTGATGCAGCTTAACCAAATCCTTCTTTCGATCTATGATCTTCAAATTACCATTTGCCTGCATTTCACCAATGTCTCCCGTGTAAAACCACCGTTTTCCATTCTCGTGTCTGTAACACTCTGCTGTCTGATCTGGATTCTTAAAGTAGCCAGCAGTAATGCAATCTCCACCAATTACTACTTCACCGCGAGGTAATGGCTTGTCTGTGACGCGATAATTGCCCTCCTCCCAGTCAACAAGTTTGATGTATACATCTTTCAACGGTGCGCCAGCAACGCAAGCATCAAGATCGTGAACATCCATCAGAGTAGCTGAGGCAGTGGTTTCAGTCAAGCCGTATCCCTGGACTACATTTACATTAAGTATGGCTTGAATAAACTCGTGAGTTTCGGGTGAGAGAGGTGCTCCACCGCAGGCGATCAATCGCACTTTTCCGCCCAACATTTGATTCACCTTACGACAGATCAATGTGTTGATTATGGGCGTTGTGAAGCCTTTCCTGGTCCAAAACTTCTTATAATCGACGATAAAATTGAACAAACCTGCTAGGAATGGTCCTTTCGATTCAATTTTTTGAGCTATTCCCTTTCTTATTCGATCTAGAATCAGGGGAACTGCAGCGATGACAGAAGGCTTGAGTAGTATGGCATCACCACGTTGCCCACGTTTGATCGCAGTAGATTCGTCGGATATTGTGTGAGGTGATGAATATCCAATGTATGTTCCATGTGCCAAGAAGAAGAACTCAGCCACGAGAGCTAAAACATGGGCGAGAGGTAGATAACTCATGTAGGTATGCTCCGTACCCTTTAAGGCGCTAGCTATGGAAAAAAATGACTTGATCGATTGTATAAGGTTCCTGTGAGTAATCATAACCCCCTTCGGGATACCGGTTGACCCCGAAGTGTACATTATGATGGCCGTATCATCGGGACTTACGTCCGGCAAACGTTTTCTTGTAATATCAGCAGACTTCTTTCTCGATAACTCCTCTCCGCTTGATTCTATGTCGCTGAAAGATATTAACTTGACTGAATCCAACTTACTAACCACATTGCTATCTAACTTTTTGGGCCCGTCGAAGTGTATGATACATTTGACTAGGTTTATCTTGTGCTGCAATCTTTGTAGCTTAGGCACTAGATCGACTGACGTAATAACATGTGTCGTCTCACACTCATTTATTCCATGTACAACACCTTCATCCCCGAGAGTAGCATACAATGTTACGATGATAGCTCCTATTTGAAAAAGAGCCTGAGCTATTAGGTGCCATTCCATTCGTGTTTCTGAGAATATAACAACTGGGCTGCCTTTCTTGATGCCCGAAGCGAGCAGGCCCTCACGTACGTGATCGATTCTTTCTTGTATTTCTTCATAGGTAAAATCTTTGTAATCGCCCAGAATCAGTTTCTTGAATCGCTTGCCATCTGGTTGTAGTTCATCTTCTATACCATGACACTGGCGATAACCCATGCAACATTTTCCCTTATATTCTTGAGCGGCTAGATATAAAATTTGGGGTAATGTTTTGCACTGCTCAATGAAGTGTTGTTCGACGGGCTCAAGTTCGTTACTGACCCATGGAGAATGTGGATCATTTGGTTTCAATTTTTTAGCCCTGGGACGATCGCTCAGGCGACGCGCTTTCCATGGTTGCTGAACTAATAAATATGCTGGTAGTGTTATTACATCATATGCACACACTATAGATTTTATAATTGATAGGCTGATTGTGGATGCAAGTGACATCTTGATGACAGAGTTAAAGAAATAGTTTGAAATCAACTAAAGGAAAGATTTCTTGAAATGTGAATGTGGCTTCAGGGAGGTTGGTGTGAAGCCGATTGATGTTGTGGCGTTTATTTAAGAAATTTATTAGAACTCCCGGAGCGGCACAACCAAAGTTGAAATTTCATGCAGAGAGTGATGCCTCGAAATGAGGCATTTGCGCTGTGTTGCTGTCCTAAGCCTTAATGCGAGAGGGATCACAAGCAGCACAGCGCGGCCGGCGCCGCCGCAGGCAACCGCGCACAGAGACACGCAGATTAGGCCAGCGGCACAGGGCGAATGGAAGAAGCGAACAGAAGCGGGTAGGCCACAATTTGTGCCCTGTGCGGAACAAGTATGCCCAACTGGCTTCGAGGTTGTGGCCTTTTGCGCGCCGAAATTTCAGTCCGCCCAAGTTGCCGCCCCTATTTTGGGCCGCCCATGCCAGTGGACAAGGCCGCCTCTGTGCCGCCGCCTGGCCTACACGTTGGTCTCTGTGCCGAAAAGGCTCACGAGAAAAAGGCCACTGTGCCGGACATGCGAGTTATATTTGCGTGTCTTTGCGCGCACTCGCCACAGCCTGGCCGCCGCCTGTCAGCTTGGCTTTCCGTTTGATCTCCAAGTCTTGAACAAGTTGATGGTGAAAGGCCACTGGAGGAGGAAGTCCGGCGCCACTTGTTCAATGAGCGCTGCTTGTTGCAAAGTCAGCTCGCTCGCCCTCTTTTCGAGGGCCCAAAAGGGTGGCTAAAGGATCAAGATTGAGCACGATCATACCATCGTTTCATTCGATTACGGTTTGTAGCGAGAGAGTGTAGACTCAACCACCAGCATGTGATACATCACGAGTTTGATGTACGCGTTTCCATAAAGGCACTTGAAAACATATCTCACTTGTAAGGCTCCCTCTTGAGGATCGTGAGTTCTCCTCCGCAACTCAGCGTCATACTAATCTAGTGCCAGTCACAGAAACGGCACACAGTTAGCTCGCTAGGCGGGAAGATCTAGCTGCCACTGACACACGTCAGTCTGGAAATTTTTCGATTGTTTCCACCTAACGAACCAGTCATCAAGCGAACTAGAGCCATGCATTAGACAGAGTGGCGCTCATTTCCTTTGGGCCAGCCACTCAAGCTGATGACATCGAACTAAAGATCATCTCAGAGTCATCACCTCCAATCCTCACTTGAGGGTGACATGGGAAATTTTTCCAATGTCACAACGGCGTCTTTATTTGTCCACATGAGTGTGACACTTCCAACAGGTGTGTTTGAAAAAAGCGATGATGATAGTTGGAATCTTGGGCGCTCGAAGCGATAGGCTGAAGCGGAACAGTTCACGCGCCTGTCATGACGATATATGTGAGCAAAGACGACATAGTTTGTCATGTATGGGCACTGTTTACCCATTCGTTTGTTTGCTTGCCAGCTCAAGACTAGATAATTAGTCGCACGTGCGTAGACCAACGATATGGCACAGTCACAAGCCGGGCAAACTTTTGCAGCTCCTCGGGGACCAAAAGCTAGTGGCTCACACAGGCACTTGCATCGGATGCCGCTTTCTCCGTCCGTGAGGTTCGCTAATGACGCAAGTAAATTATATAAAAATTGTCCCCCTCATCTCGTGTTTACTCTCAGCCACACAGGGAAGGCCTGGGGGCCTTTTTAGGGAGTCTCTGGCAGGATACGTCTGGCCAAAATCCCCTATCGGTTGCGAGGGGTAACGAACGAGCTTTCTTAAAGGGCAAAAGATTGAGGAAAACAGCAGCAGCAGCAGGCCAATGGTGATGCGGCAACAACAGCAACCATCAAGACTCATTACTGTCTAGGACTCGATTGTCTAGAATCTCACATGGATCCAAGGCGATCCTTTGGGGGAGGCAAGAAGGCGCTCATCCTCTCGCTATATTGAAATCCCTGAGGGGAAAAATTCCCATTTTCACTCAACTCTAACTACCTGTGTGAGCAAACGAGTTGCTGCTACCACCTTTCCAACGAGTGATCGTGCTCAGATGGAGCTCTTTTGTCGAGGGGAAACCCATCAATTGAGCTGGTGATCTTGCTGGGAAATGGCTAATGATTCTGAGCAAACAACCAACTTTCTTGCCTCGTGTGGCGCAACATTATCTGAGCTCTCTTCCAAATCCGAACAGATGCCTTGCCAGTGGCACGACAAGAGGAAAATGACGCATGAACAGTAGCCTAACCTTAGGCCTGTCTGCGATTGAAGTCGAAAATGCTGCCTCTTTAACGCGCCTGAAGACGCCTCAAATCACCGATGAAACACTCATGTCATTCCTATCCTCTCGCTCACCATTTCTATCAATGAGGTGCAAGATTTCGCTCCTTGCCTAAACGGACGCCAGTTGATCTAGCCAGATGGGAGCTATTAGGTTCGCCTATCTACGTTGGTCGCTTCGTTCATCTCTGTTGCAAGCAGGCAGCATTCAGATGGGCAGATTACTGGACAATGAAAACGGACAAGTGCTAACTGCTGTGGCAGGCGGAGATAGTAAACAAACAAATGGGCGTAAACTGAAACTGCTACGAGTTGGAATTGCTCTCAATGTGACTGCTTGAGATTGTCTTATCGGCAGCTATCCATCAGCTTCGCAGGCCAGACAAAGTCTGTGGCTGTCTTCGATTTTCTTAAGATCTCATGATCGAAGACTTCAAGGGTCAACGAGCGAGCAGGAGTCATTCTGATGGATCTGTCCAAATCCAGACTAGTTTTCACCGATCATAATTACTGAAGCCTAAAATCAGTGACATTTCTCGGTTTTATTCAGCCAAGAGAAAGAATGGTCTTAATCCTTAGGGTACCGTGCTTGGCACTCATTTTGGCACTATGTATTGCATCGGTGTCCGTCCGTTGTCAGGAACGAGAGCTATATGCTCGAGAGGGTCTGGTTCGTCTTGTACGCCTAAATGAAGCACCTCTAGATGTTAATTCAAACAGAACACCTGTTGTTTTTTGGCATGGTATGGGCGACACGGCAAAAGGTTCGGTGTCCATCGACGCTTTAGCTTTGGAGAAGAGGTATCCCGGCATTCAAATTTACTCAATCCAGATAGGTAAAACTTCTGTAGCAGACGAGGTGGCAAGCTACTTTTCTAACCTCAATCAACAGGTCCAGGAAGCTTGCGAGGCGATATTAGCGAATGATTACATCAAAAAGATTGGCCATCTCAATGGAGTTGGTTTCAGCCAGGGAGCACAATTCTTGAGAGCAGTCGTTCAGAGATGTCCACTTAAACGAAATGGGATACTGTTCAAAAATCTCATCTCACTCGGTGGACAACACCAGGGTGTTTACGGACTACCTGATTGCAACTCGCCAACCCTTTGCGACTACATAAGGAGGTTGTTGACATTGGGGGCCTATGAAAAAGAGGTTCAAGAGCATCTGGTCCAAGCACAATACTGGCACGATCCCATGAACGAGAAACAGTACAAGGAGAGGAACATCTTTTTGGCAGATATCAACAATGAGAGACATGTCAATCAGAGCTACAAGCTAAGGTTGAGTCGTTTAGATAACTTTGTATTGGTCAAATTTGAAGGTGACGAAATGGTTGTTCCACCTGAATCGTCTCACTTTGAGTTTTTTGTGCCAAATCAGAAAAAAGACATTCTACCCCTCGAACAGTCACCTATTTGGCTCGAGGATCGGTTGGGCCTTCCAAGTTTGAAGGAAACAGATAGGCTCAAGTTCATCAGCCTTCCTGGAAATCACCTGCAGTATAAAATGCCATGGTTCTTAAGCGAAATAGGTGACCGATATCTGGACAACTAAGATTTTATGGCCAAAGAATCAGGAAGATGTTGACAAGTGCTAGAGGTTGACAATAGTAGACGAGCTAGTCACGTCGATTCATTGGGTCGGCGAGTCTTTGTTCACCTAGATCTCTATCAACCATCTTCAAATCGATACCTCGATGACGTGCACCTATTCCATAACCATGTAACAATCTCAAGAAAGTAAATCTAAATTTCAGCTCATCGTCACCATCTAGGCTAGTCAGAATATGTTGTTGAGAGCTCGTTTAGGCTGATACTTCGTCAGGTATTGTAAAGGCGTAATTTGCTTCGTGACCCACGGGTGGACTGCCTGGCTATCCACAACCCAGATTCGTCTTAATATGTGAGAGTACGCTAAGAACAAATTGTATACCCTCGCAGTTATCTCCTAAGGGGCGTTGCTTTCTTTCACGGCTTCAACAAATGCATACTGAGTCGATGTCTTCCGATCCAGAGTGTTATCGAAACGTCTCGACCAACTGTGTCATGCAAATCTATGATGATTAGACCTGAATCAGGCCAATTGTCCTGCTGAGACGGGTTACTTCGTCGATTGCAGTGCATCCGAATCATCAGCGTGTGAGACGGAGGGCTTCAATCTGCACCCCTACACCACTGCGTTTCGCAAAATGTGTGGCAAGCCGAAAACTTAACGCCTCTAACCCTGACTCCAGAGGAAAAATTTTTGGCTCAATTCCTATTTCCATAACATAACTCCCTGTTCTTCACTCTACTTTGTACCCATCGGAACTCACCCTCAATGGACCCTTATACCTTGCAACTAGATCCTTATTGTCGCTACATTAGGTCAAGCATGAATTCATAACGATATCTGAGGTGACGCATTATCAAATATCCTCATGTCAGCTGATCCAAAATCTCTGGCCGCTTTGGCCATTACAACAACAAAAGCTAAGCCAGCCAATGATAAACTGGTTGATAAACGCTTCCCGCAATCAAAGACATCAAATTTAGATGGCGATGATCGTGGGAGGGCCGCCCATCATGCATCTTTCAGGTCGACCGACGAATTTATAGCTGGATGGACTGCAGCGTTCATCAATACAACAGCTCTATTTCCAATAAACAAGCTTATATTTAGACAGATGGCTGGCGGACATGGGGCTCAAATTGCTGCCGATCAAATGAAAGAAGAGGGTAAGTAGGATCTAGGTTCTCAGATGATTATTCTCAATTGAATTAGACCCTAGAGACTCGGGAAAGCCTCTAACCCAAATAATCTTGTCCAAAACATGAACCTAGGGATACGTTATTTATACCGTGGAATACTGCCTCCCCTGATACAGAAAATGTTCTCAGTTTCGATAATGTTTGGATCGTTCGGCCATTATAAAAAGTGGGCGGATTCAGAGTTTAAGGACTCGACACCTATTCTAAGATTGGCCATCGCTTCGTGCCTGACCGGTACTACTGAAGCCATACTTACTCCATTGGAGAGAGTTCAGATGCTTCTCCAAGACAGAAAGTTTCACGGTGAATATAAGAATACAGTTGATACACTGATGAAATTGCGAAGATTTGGTCTTACCGAATACTATCGTGGTCTAACTTGCGTATTGCTGCGCAACGGACCATCCAATATATTATTCTTTGGACTTAGGGATGAGATTAAGAAATTAATGCCAAAATGGGGGAGCAAATCCGGGAGCAACAAAAGCTCAGGAGGAGCGCTGAATTCTCCCGTCTTAGATGCTAAGGCGTCCCTGATTTTATCTCAGAAACAGCATCATCCGCCAACCTCATTACAAAGTGGTCAGATTTATTCAGATAACCCAAACCAACGACATAAAGACAGTATGTTACACGACTTTCTATCTGGTGCAATATTGGGAATGTGTATATCGACATTATTCTATCCATTAAGTGTTGTTAGAACCAGAATGCAAACCCGGGCTCCTGGAACAGAGTTCCTAACAGTCATTCAAGCATTTAATGCTGTTTACAGTGAAAGAGATAGAAAATTTATTAGGCTATTTCATGGTTGTTTAATTAATGTCCTCAGGCAATTCGTGTCATGGGGGATCATTAACTGTAGTTACGAATATGTTTTGGATGTGCTTCATAAGATTAAATGATTGATGCGTTGTCGAACTAACCCCTCCTTTAACTTCCGCTACATTTTGGCGGCCGAGCTCGAAGCTCGGTTTTATCAGAGCGCCTTTGTTGTTGCGAGAAAACTGAGCTCTGACCTTCGACAAGCTGGTGATTCATCTTAGGGGCTTGACCAGCTTGTCGAGGGTTGAGGCTCGAATTTTTGTGGTTAGCTCACACGGTGTGACTCACACCTAGATGAAGGAGGGGCGAAGAGTTATCGCTCGCCTATATCCCTTGTCGGAAACATACGACATTCGACACCTGCGAGCCTCTTGATAACCGGCGCACACTGAGACCGTTTTTGATCTCCCTTGCGCTATAGTTGCTCAAGTTCGTGAGCTCAAGGTCGCGAAAATTGAAATTGAGTGATTGATATTGCTCTAGCGAGCTAAAGCGCTATCGGGATCTCATCTGGTCACAGGAGACAATAGGTAACTGCGACAGTCGATTGCTAGATGGACATGGGCGTGCGATTTGTTTACCTGCCTGCATACTCCTCTCGTGAGCCCCTCTCCGCCAGCGCGTGCCGAATAATCGTGTGCAACAAAGAGCTCAGGCATGCATTTGGCGCCAACAGACAGGGTTAATCTTGCGTAAATTGGTTTCTCTGGGCGCGAATCGTCTATTAGAAGAGTATCAACAGTATAGATAGATATTGATCACTCATTGGATACGAAATGGATTGGGGTGACGGTGCTGGCTTCATCAATGATTCGGTTGCTGAGGATCCTCAGCAGGTTACCAGTAGCGTTAGCGTTGCTGGTGATGATAGGAACAAACTCATAGCTGCAGTGTCAGTATCTCAAGTAGCCAAACTTACCCGCCCAAACGAGGGACTTATCATCCATGGCAAGAAAATATATCATATCAATATTGTTGGCTACGTCTTGGAGATTGTCGATGTCAACCAGCAGAAAATTCACGTACTGATAGACGACCATACCGGCGCAGGGCCCCTTGAGGTGACCCACATAATCGGCGACACCGGCACACCTGGAGAGGATCCTAGCCTATCTATGTTTGAGGACCATATGGCTGACTCCAGCACAAACGAGGCTAGAGATATCCATTCGGTAAGAGTCGGAGATTACGTTCGCGTTGTCGGTGTCGTGAAGTACTCCCAGGATAAGGCCAATGTGGTCGCGTATAGTTTGAGGATAATCGACGATCCCAATGAAATAACTATGCATATCATGGAAGTGATAAGAGATACGCTTTACTACCAGAAGATTCAAGCAACAGGTGGGGTTCTTCCTGTAAGCGTGAAAGAAGATAACAGAGGAGCTGTTCAAAATACCAATCAACAACAGACATCAGACAACGGGGGAGGATTTGGTGTCCTGTCGACACGCGAGAAACATTTACTCACCTTTTTGAAGGCGAAGGCGAGTCCAAATGGTATACATATCGATGAAATAACAAACAATTTCAAGTCCATGAGCAAGCCTGACATACTCAAGTCATTAACGTTGTTAACACAAGAGGGACTTTGCTGGACCGGTGACGATGAAAACATGTGGTGCGTAGATTGAAGTGAAAACTCAATTTTATGATGTTAATCCATTCCAACAAGTCTATTGCATCTTTAACAGCGACAAATAAAGACCCTGCACTACACGCCAGGAGTGCATTTAACTCTACTCGTGATCACTCATGTCGAACCCAGGGTATGAATGCGGTCGATGAGCGCCTAGCAGACTATAAGCCATTCGGATCGACGGAAACGTTTACATTCATCTCTTTAAGTCCTAAATTGCAGTTGACGGTCAAAAGGATAACTTTACAACTCCAGTCGACTAGATTCTAGGCATCTATTGCTTGTTACAGTCTTGCGTAGATTCAACAAAACAACCCACTGCTCCGAAGTATCCCTCATGCTCTAGGAATAGTGCTTTGATAGCTCCCTTGGACCAGTAGTTGACGGCATATGATAACAGCTTCATGCTTAGCTGATTGACACGCAAGAAGTTACCTATGAAGACAACTCGATCTATGCCCTCGTTTACAGCACACATCCGAGCGATGCTACCTATATTGATGGTGACCATCTCGAGCAAAGCCCGAGCAAGATCCTCCCGCTTTACATTCTTTCTTCTTTCCTCGAGATTCATGTGTCCGAAATTTGATGCAACAGTATCTCCGCTGAGATTGAACTTTGGGTAATCGCCACCATAAATGTCCTTGACTAGTTTGTCAACCTTTGTCGATGATCCCTCATTCGCCATTCTTATGGCTTCATCAAAAGTCCCGCATTGTGTCAGTAGACAGCACAAGCCTAAGAAGGTGCCCCCGCCGATGCTCGAGCCGCTGATTCTACTATACGAGGTCGAGGAGTACACGGCGAGGATACTGACTCCCGATCCGATGTTGACCACCAAGTAAGGATAGGGTTTACTGAAATTGTAAGGCACTTTGACACACTTTTGATCGTCTAGGGGATCTTCCAGGAAATAACACTCTCGATCAGAGTTGTACTTGTCGATATAATGAATGCCATAAATGATAGAATCAAGTTCATCCGTCTTGTGTAACCTTATCCCCAGATTATTCCTTAAATCTTGCTCAAATTTGCAGGCCCCACCACCAGTTGCACAGATTGTATTGACGGTCTCAGCAAATCGTTTACTATGGGCCATGGCTAAGAATTCCGGCATCTCGCTGGTTGCAAACCGGATGAAATGCAAGGATCCCTGTCGCTTGTTAATCAAACAATTGGGCATCTCTAGGTGTGAATCCCGTTTACCTGTTGCTCCGTAAGCTTTTGAGGATTTCAGGTAGCGTCTTATCCTCTTTAGTGTAACAAGCTCCTCGTCAGTGGTATCCTTTGGGTCGAAGAAAACTACCTTTACCAGGGAGCCACCAACATCGATCCCGAACCAAGGCATATGCTTGTTGCAGATTCCCTGCCTATTGCGTTGGCGCTCGCCTAGACCGCCGCCTAGAGTATGGATTCCGTTTCGGTATTTGAGCGCTCTCACGGGACAACTGAGCTCGGCGATGGTTTGCATCTGGGGTCGAGTTTGCTCTGGAAGTTGATTGATATCTGTCTCTTTTTCCTGGAGATTTGACATCGCCGTTTCGTGTTCGTTAGAGGCATCTACGCTGGACGACAAGTTGTTGTTATTATCCTGGCTACTCTCGGAAGCATCGCTTGGGGATCCTCCAATAGAGAGACCGTCCTTTTGCTCATATTGATCTCGGTCCTGTCGCTCTCTGAGATCATAGGTTTTGAATGAAGAATCACAGCTGCACTTGAGCTCCTCGGGATCCCTTTTCGTTGTGGTGTTAGTTTTTCGCTGCTGTCTTGGCACGAACTTGATTCGCTTTAGCCTTGGAAGCTTCAACTTTTGTCCATTGTCTGGCATTTGCTTCGATCGACCTCCCGTGGTGATTGTTTGGCCGCCCATTGGCATGGTGATCCACTTCCAGTTGACTTCGCAGGAGAGCTGCCCTCAAATGATCGCTCTAGCTGCTCGTCAAGCTAGTGATAGCCCAATTGAATCGGCCGAAGGAGATGGAGAGAGTGGGACTGAAAGTATCACTTGGATCCATTAGAATCTGCGTAATAAGTGATCACACACAAACAGCTTCAAGTTTCTCCTTGTGCTTGAGTTGTGACGATGGAGATTTTTGTTGCTATCACTTTTCGGTACTGGCGATGGCGCTAATGATGGCGACGACGATGGCGATTGTGATGGTGATGGCGATGGTGTTGGCTATGCTGGCATTGTGCTTATGTCATCTTTCTGGACTAGATTGTCAGTACTAAAAGTGGTGCTTGTTTTGGAGCAGTTTAGCCAAGAGAGAGGATTATTTGGTCTCGATACTTCAAGCCGAGCTCCCGTACTAATGGTGCGCGCACCTTGTGTCTGGTTGACAGTAAAGCTAGAAAATAAAAAGCCACCTCTCATTCACGAGTGGCTATGTACAAGTTGTAATGTATCACATACACATGTGCCCAGCTTTAGGCGTACTTATTTCACTGATTCATTACTGAATCATGGCGCCATGATATAAACAAAAATAATAAGCACGATGCAAGATAACTACGGCGACAAAAACAAAAGAACGTATAACAACCATGCTAACATTACACCCAGAACCGTCATTCCGTTTCTCTCGTTGATCCACTGAGCTTGTTCCAGCTGCATGCGCAACTCCACTATGCCTCGTCTATCCTTCTAAAAAGTATCCTCACATAAACACGAGTCATGTTGGCATGCGCAGATAGTATCTCTCTCAACTATCAGATAAGCTGCCGAATGGCTAGTCCTAAATATCAATCTAGAACGTGTCCGCTCTCTAGCCTTTTTGCGTTTCTATTCGAAGTGTTGTTTGCCTGGAGCTAAATTACATTATCGAATGCAATTTGGCCAGCCATTGTACACTCGTGCAAAGAGTGGCAGGGAAACATGAGAGAGACAGGCAAGCATGAGGTGTTTGTGCTCTAGGAAGCTGGTACGATAGAAGCTCTTAACTCTATTTGATCATCCATGCAATCTGGGTGCTCTTCCAGTCTTGCATCAGCACTCCTAGCTGCTCATTGGCATTCGAGAGTCGCTACAAAGGGATGAACCTTCATTTCTGCTCCAACTCAATGAGATACCAATCCAAAGGTGGCCCCATGGATTTTAACCCCCCCCCCCCCC
>Ga0058701_10000099_pt1 | contig 69968 bp, 57 predicted proteins | sample AgamicOrMae_FD_97039 | JGI IMG/M metagenome (GOLD analysis project Ga0058701, IMG submission 97039) | Agave microbial communities from Guanajuato, Mexico - Or.Ma.e | ecosystem: Host-associated > Plants > Phyllosphere > Phylloplane/Leaf | place: Guanajuato, Mexico | collected 2012-06-04
AGCCTTGCGCACGCGGCGAGTTTGCAAAATTTACACATCCTGGTCCGCGCAAATTTATTTTTTCCTTGTTTCAGAATAACCAGAAACCTTATAACTACAAGATAAAATGACTAATAGGTTTAAAACATTTTGATTTATGTTGCCTATATATTACAATGATAACATCTAAAAACAATTCCAATAAGCAGCAATCTGCATCCTCCGAGGTGAAGATTGGCGCTCGTTTTATGGTGGAGCGAGGCGATGGCCTCTGGTACGAAGCAGAAATATTAGAATCTCGAGATACAGAGAAGATAATAGATGGCCAAAAAGTGACAACTAAAGAATATTACGTACATTACCACAGTCTTAATCGCCGTCTGGACGAATGGATTCCTGCCGAACGTCTTGACAAAGCCAATGAAGCGGCTGCTGCTGTTGCCGCAAGCACAACAACAAATGATGGTAAAGATTCCGGTAAAGCAACCCCAACAACAGATTCTAATGTGCCAAATTTCGCCCCGGGAGGCAGTGGTAGTGTTGTTGCGCCAAGACAAACAGGAAGTATGGCTGCAAACCACCCAGATCTCCTTACCACTCGGATTAAAAATATTGAAATGATTGAACTAGGTAAACATCGTATAAAGCCATGGTATTTCTCACCATACCCACAGGAACTGGTCTCATTGCCTTGTATACATCTATGCGAATATTGCCTCAAATTTGTTAAATCTAGGAAATGCCTTCAACGACATCTCACTAAATGTTTGCTTAAGCACCCGCCGGGAAATGAAATCTATAGGGATGGATCGATAAGTTTTTTTGAGATAGATGGTCGCAAGAATAAGACGTACTCACAAAATCTATGCCTGCTAGCGAAATGTTTTTTGGACCACAAAACTTTATACTATGACACCGAGCCATTTTTATTTTATGTGATGACAGAATTCGACGAGAGAGGCCATCATATTGTAGGTTATTTTTCTAAAGAGAAAGAATCATCTGAAGACTACAATGTCGCATGTATTTTAACTCTACCTCCGTACCAAAGAAGAGGCTATGGGAAACTCCTGATAGAATTCAGTTACGAACTGTCTAAAATTGAATGCAAGATCGGTAGTCCAGAAAAACCTCTCAGTGATTTAGGATTATTATCTTACAGATCGTATTGGAGCGAAACACTATTAGAGATATTGATAAAGGCACCAGTCACAGAGTACGGTGAACGACCTCAAATAACGATAAGCGAGATCTCCGAACAAACCTCCATAAAGAAAGAGGATATAATTTCTACAATCCAGCATCTTAATCTAATCAATTACTACAAAGGCCAATACATAATAACAATCAACGATGAAGCTCTACAAATGTACAAGCTAGCGACAAGAAAAAGAAAACTTAGGATAGATCCTCAAAAAGTGCGCTGGACGCCCAAAGATTGGACCAAAAGGGGCAAGTGGTAAAATCATAACCTTTGTTGTTTTCTATTATTGTCATTAGGATCATCTACCCTCTCAATAAACATCCTTTAAGTTCTCCATTTAGGACTATTTTTACGTTAAATTTATCTGTTGTCCTTTCAGTGACGCCATACAAACTCCCGGGTCGACTTCTGTCCTCGTCTGGGCCGCATGATGAGTAGCTTGCGCGTAACGGTGGTGATGATGATGCTCAAATTTTAGTGCTCTGTTGAGTTCATCAGTTGCGAAGACAGTTGCCTCGCTCTGCTCGACGAGAATCCACAGCTCACCTGTTGAAGCTCGCCAAGCAGGTATAGGAGGCATTCGGGCATCAACACAGGCGCGTGCTCTTTGATGTCTAGTCACCGGACGTGTAGCTGTTGTGGCTTTGCGATATGGTCTAATGCTTTTGCATTGCCTCGATGGTGAAGTTGGCCAATCTTTGTGTTTCGAGTCGTAGAGAGATTCGGATCTACACTACGTGGATGAGAATCTAGGAAAAAATTCACTTCTACAACAACCTAAGATGGCGGATCAAAACGTCTTGGGCAAGCTGATAGTGCGCGTGTACCGTGCTGAGGGCCTAGCGGCGGCCGATATCAACGGTAAAAGTGACCCTTTCATCAAGATGAACCTGGTAAATCAATTCCATAGAACATCAACGCAATACAAAACACTGAATCCCGAATGGAATGAGAAGTTCCACTTTAAGATCTATGACATCAACAATCATCTCGAGTTTTCCGTTTACGATGAGGACAGGCACGGGGAGGATTTCTTGGGAAGATTTGTTGTGCCTCTGTTGAGTATCAAAAACAAGCAAATGGTCTGGTATCAACTGAAGAACAAGAAACTACAGAGCAGCACAAAAGGTCGAGTTCTTCTAAGAATGGATATCGAGTGGTCCATGGTGAAAGCCTGTATCAGGACATTCAATCCCCTTGAGGAACTAGAAGACCCACCTCCACCGATTTTGAAAAAATCCCTCATGACGTCAAATTTTATGCGTGCCAAAGTCCAGGTGATGATGATAATCGATCTGCTCAAATATATCAAAAGTTGCTTCCAGTGGGAGAGCAAAGTTCGAAGTATTAACTCTTTCATAGCATTTCTTATCACCACGTATCATTTTGAATTATGGATGGTGCCATTAACACTTCTTGGTATATTTTGCTTCAATCTGGCCTTGATTCATTCACCCCAATTGCGCAAATCTCTCGGTTTCAATGAGAACAAGTACAGCAAATTGACGGACGTTCGTCACATAATGGCGAATGATGATTCCGTTGAGGAGATTGACAAACAATTGTGGAAGCTACAGGGAGGCAATCTATACGCCACAAGAGAATTGAACAATAATTTAACGGCCAGTAACAGCAATCTACAACAAGATAATCAAACTGCTGAGGATAAAACACTTGTTGAACGTTTGCAAGCAGGCCGAGATGTTGTAATAATGATACAAGACATCATTGGCGCCGTAGCATCTTATCTCGAGCGAGTGACCAATACGTTCACATTTAAAGTACCCTTCCTGTCGTACTTGATGATGTTTTGTTTGGCTGTTGCGACAGTTTTATTGTACATTGTACCCCTCAGATACATAATCATGGCTTGGGGCATAAACAAATTCACGAAGAAGTTGAGAAACCCAAACGCAATTGACAACAACGAGCTGGTAGATTTCCTCTCTAGAGTTCCCGATAATCTCCAGTGTGTGAGAGCGCAAAACATAATAAGCTTTTAGGATCCTACTCACCGGTATCGATTGTCCAATGAGAAGAACCATAAGCAGGAAAAGGATCCGGTTAAGATGGTTCCTGGGTCTTGGAGATCGTCCAGCAGTCCAACTGCGCCCCTCAAGCAGCACCGAGCAATCTAAGGCCAGTCACTCTGCGAGAAATTACTGTTTCGCGCGTATAGTTGCCCTCCGCTTATCGATTTGATTGAACTGATTAACCAGCGTCTCCCGTGGGTCGAATCGCTAATACGATGAGTCGTCCCATAATTAAACTGCAATGCTCAGATCTCAACTCTTCATACCAACACACTTCACCCTAAGCAACACTACAATTTTCATCTGAGATGAAGAAATAATTTCCAGAAATCGGACCACAAGACAAGAACTAATATGGTCAATACAACAAAGTAAGTATGAATCTGCATGGTTTTAAGCGATATGCCTAATCATTCATGAGACTAATGATGATATTTATTCGTTCCTTCGGTTAAGACTAGAATCATTGGAGTGGGTTTTTTGGGCTCACTCGGATTGACATTCCTGATATTAGGTTGTGTATTGTCAGGAAAATGGTGGGCCTTGCTCCTCTTTCTGTTCTATGGATTTACACCAGTGCCCTTGCTTTTCGCTCAAAGAAGCGAGTATGAAACCCTTGGCGAGGGCGAGTCGGATAAATCGATGGATATCGCTATATTTTTTGTCGCTGGAATGGTAGTCTCGACATTTGCCTTGCCAATATTATTGACCAGTGTTCCCCTAGAAAATCCGGGCATGACTACTACAAACTGCTTTTTGGCCGAGTTCGCAACCGTTCTGTTTTATACCACCGCTGGATTATTTTTGGTTGTCTCCGACGAAGAGGAATATTAGACAACCAACTAACAGATGGAATAAATTTAGCAACACTCTAAGAGCCTATCCCAGTCGATCTTGCGCTGAAAGACCTCGCCGTCCAGCCACTTTTCATAAGCAATGGCGAAGTATGGTACAACTTTACCAGGTTCAAACATGTCGTAACTTTCATCTTCATTTACTTCCAAGGATTTTCCAAACACCTCTTCGAAGTCGGAACCGATAGGCTCATAGGGATTTATGATGGAAGTCTGTTGGTTCCTCAATTTCAATGGCCCAATTACATCTTTATATCGTCTGAGATGAAACTTGTTGATATTATTCTGCAAAGTGAACTCTTCGGCTTGGAAGTCCCATGGTTTCGCCTCGTTGTCATTGCTATAGGCCCAGTCATCGGTCAAACGATGCCTCACTTTCTGGTAGATGGGGCTTATGAGTTTCATGTTAGTTTTTTTCCACTGTCGACCCAAAAATTTCAATTGAACCTTGAGCAACTTCAATGCATACAATTGGAACATGGGATGCCTGACATTTAGAGCCTTTAACAAAGTTTGTGATGATTTGAAGACCACGAGCATCATTATACGCGAATGCTTCCACTTGGTTAACTTATTCAAAACTCTCAGGAGATTGATGCAACTGAACATATTGCGCCAACAGTAAGGTTGGTAAGAACTTAGTTGTATTGCGTCGGCGGTTAATTCTGGCGGCTCTCCTACAACACACGCCGGGAAATCTACAACAGATATGCTAGATCTACTCTTGATAATGTAGTGACTAATATCTTGGCTGAGAAATTTCAATATGAGTGGTATGCAGTTCGCGAACATCAGCTGCTGACTAACATATTCGAACTGGTAAACATGATTTATCTTAAAATGCTTCAACAATAACAGTAGTATCGCCGAAATCGCTTTGATAATAATGCTTTCATGTCGTATAGAATCAACGTTCATCTTCAGAAGCTGGACCACAGACTGCGAACTTACATCGGGGTTAATCTCGGCGATTATGTTTAGCGATTCCACCTTCTCGGGCTTTTGTTTTGTACTTGTCGATGCTGCTAGAAGTATCTTCAAAAGTGCGATCATATATTGAGGCAATCTAGGTAAAAGAGCCCTATATAATTTTTCAGCGGGCTCTTCGGCGAAATCGGGGTTCAGTTCTCCATGAGTAATGGGATATCTTTGCATCTTCTCCTCTCGCTCAAGCTGTGCCTCTGATAGTGAAACATAGAGATACTTCTTCAATATATTCAATCCCTCCACTATTGGATCAGGAAGACCGAATGTTGTCTCAAGATCATTAGGTAGGGTATAACCGAGAAACTTGACTCTGATGTTCGATAAGTGCTGCTCAATATCTGTTTTACGAACTTTGGGCGTCCATGGCAAACCTCGGTAGAGCTGACTTATATCTGAACGACTTCCATCGATGTGTGAACTAGTCTCCATCTTCACCGCTGCCTCAGTCTTATCTACACTGCCGACAACGGGGGTGATTGTATCGTCATTATCCTTGGGAACACCTAGATCAAACTCAAATTCGATAGGCTCCGGGCCTAGGCTGTCTGATAGATCGATCTTCTCAATAGAATTTTCGTCTGATATTCCGCTGTCTGAAGTGTTGCCTAGAATAGTTTCAGATTTGTAATCGTCAGGAGACGATTTCTCGTGCAAGCGCTTAGACATCTTCTCCTCCATGTCATCAAAATCGACTTCATTGATGTCCTTCTCATTATCTGATTCGCTAGCTCGGATGTCATTGTCGTGACCGGCAGCCGATTCTTCTTCGTTCTGACCCAATCCACTTATTGTGTTGAGTAGACGCTCTTTCGCATAGGCAAAAACAAGGTCGTCAAAGGCAGACTGTTTGAAAACTTTTCTCTTATTTCCCATCATTCCAGCGCTAGATAGACCGGGTCGGGATCTGCCTTGAATGGATTGATTCACCGGTGGCTTGTAGGGCGTCATGTTTTTTGTCACTTCTAAAGTGTCCTCGGGCGTTGGGCCTAAATTGCACATTTTTCGATTCCTTTCCTTGAGTTTCCTGAGATCATCGGTTCCTCCTAACGAGAGGAGAATCAACTTCCACAATAATAAAGTTATCTTTCTAACAGGAAAATGGGGAGCTTGCCCACTGCAGAACTTGTCCAACATCTGGAAGAGGGTTATGATTAGCAAGTCCTCGTTGAGAGGATTATTCAGTTCGTATATGAATTGCTCGCGCAACTTCAAGACTTCATGATCTTTAGAATCTTTAGCGTGATACATTGTTTCAGCTACTGTGCATAGTACAGCAAGTATGAGCCTTAGATCTGAGGAATCATTGAAAATTTGCACTGAAACCGTAGTTGTTACGCAATCATTCAAATTTTGTTGCTTGCTATTAGTATCCTTGGACGAATTGATGTTAGACTCAATGAGGAGCTGCTGTACAAAGGCTTGGAAAATGCCATATTGGTACAACATAAAGACATTGTCTTTACTATTGTTCGCTTGCTCATCCAGTGTCAAACACTCCCCAAAGTTCCCTTGGACCAAATACGCTAGAGCCCGGCATGATTTGATCCTGGTTGACCGACAAGCAACTTCTAGTGTTGTCATGAGGTATGTGATAGCACGTTGTTGCTGCTCTAGAACCATATGTTTCCACATAAGAGGTAGCCCACAATCTTCCATGGACTCTTCAAATGCATTGCGGTTGGCGAAGAATTCCGACTCTTCACTATAAGAATATAATTCACTGATTTCATTCTGGTATGTGTCGGTGTCCGTGTAATTGAAGATGATCGGCTCATCCGTGATATTATTATCATTGAGGGGTGTTAGATCGTCCATGGGTGAATATTTTTATTCTGTACCCTAGTACCGTATCACAATATTTACTCTATTTTTTCTCTTGGTCCTTTTCGAATGATGTACCGTCTTTCGCAAAATCATGCGCGCGATTCGCGTCCATAGCCGAAGCCTTCGTCCGATTGAGGGTCACGAATTCAACACGCTAATATTTTCACCACTCTCGGATGGCCCCTTTCCCAATCTCTCGGTTTTAAGGTTTCATCATAGGAGCACAAACCAATTACAAAAAGTTACGAAATGAATTCGAGTCCCGGTCATCCCACTTTACCTGTATCACTAGCCCAAAAATGCACGGAGCTAAGCAATCTGATAAGAGAGAAGTTCGCCACCAACATGTCCAGGAGTGTTTTGGCGCAATATCGTCCCATGGTCGAGGATATATTCGGAATTCAGCAGGCCCAAGAGCAACAAGGATTTTTGAACTCGACAGACAACAAGCAACCTCAGCCTCAGATAGTGAATCACTTCCAGAATCAGATGAATACTGAGGGATGGCAGCTGAAATCACTCACTCGCCAAAAAAGTGTCGCCGACTATGATGCTGTTTTATCGTTCCTTCACCCTGACGGAATCTTCTTCGCCCTTATCAAGTCACTCATGATCGAAACATCGGCAAAATTTGACTTCTCTGTATCACATTTTCCGCCGTACTTTCGTTCACTCATAGAAAATGGAACCGCGCCACCATTTTTTGCCAACAAAGTGATCTCAACAAGTCACAAATCAGCAAGTCACATCATCCTGAATCCGTTTGAATTCTATATATTTCATTTCAGCCTCTACATTCTCAACAACAGCGGCTCGAACTATGATCCGTCTAATGTGCTGGCGAATGAACCGGCATACTTTGCTTTGCTCAAAATTTATCTCAATTATTTTGTTCCTGTTGAAAGTCTTCCCAGAACAACAGAGGGTATGGCAGAGGGCACGAACTCCAATCAACATAGCTCCCTATGGCAGTCATTGTCATCAAAAACTACGAGCATACTGAATCTAGCTACCAATACCAGCCAGAGCCCAGCTCCGCCCAATGGCTCTAATCCACCCTCTCTCTTCAAAGCCTCAATATTTCTGCCGCAAACTCCTTTTGGTAGAAGCATGACCTCAAACTATTTACCAGCCTCAAATTATTCTCCATTCTATGGACAAGGAGAGCACCTTGGTTCCATGGAGTGGCGATGTAGTACTTTCTTACTCATGCTAACAGAGTTGTGGTTTGGAAACATACCCGCGCCTAAAACAAACTATGTTCTCAGATCTGCTCCTCTTGATGATCTCTCTATTTCGAACCTACAGCCCTACAGTGCCAATATTGACCAAATGGCCGCAGCCAGAATTGTAATCAAGCACCTGCATAGCTTTTCAAACTCATTTACATACAGCGCTATGAATCACATCAACAATCAAGGATTGGCCGAAGTGAAGCAATCGATATGGACATCAAAGTATCCCCTACAGAAGAGACTTTACAATTTTATGAAAGTTGCGTTCAATAGGTGGCCTCTCGATTACACTTTCCGACAACCCTTGGAGGCCTGGCTCAGTTACATACAGCCGTGGCGTTACGTAAGATTGAATCCTGGAGCCGACAGCAATAGTGACCTAGAAGATCTAGACGGAAGTTCGCGTGGCATTACTCTCATGGATGTGCCGTCAGTCGATAACCACTGGAAGAACTTCATCTCAGACAATCTATTATACTACACAGTGATCTTCTTCTTACTTATAGATCGTCTTCTCAAGTTGGATCTTTCATCATCTCGAAATGCCTTGATGCTATTTCGCGTGATAAAAGTATACTCGCAACCTGGCTTCCTGGTTCTACTTCGGGAGGCTGAGGAGGCCGTGATACGTAATAATCTTGAGCATAGTTTCAACAAATCTCCGCCAAAATTCTCGACACCAAATAGAGCAACAGTTGACTCAACCAACGCGTCTAAAGCGAAGCTACTAGCACCGAGCTTTTTGGCTAGCGGTCGTGTTTCAACTCCGAAGACTCGATTTGGTGCCTTCGAGCGCCACTTATCAAATCTCGAAAATGATTCCGAGTTCAATTATGTTTCATTGTTCTCCCCTCAAGCTAAACAACACATGACGAGCCTATTATCGGAGATTCAGAAGTCAAGGATACTGATAAAAGAGTTTGTCCAGGGGGTTGAGGTGAGATCCAAGATGAGAAGTAAAGGTTGGATTGTATCAATCAAGGCATTTCTTACTATGGACGATGCGTGCTTTGAATCAAAGGATGAAAGGGAAATGTACAAGGACAAAATCCAGGCTGAAGAGTATCTAAAGTTTGCATCTGGTAAGATATCCCAATACTTCGATATACAAATACCTGAAGTGCAGCCGCCGGAAAGAAACACGAATAACTTGACGGATAGTCGAAGAATATTTTTCAACTTTTAAGACTCAATCATTTGACGATAATAAACGATCCGTTCATCCACATAACGTTTTTATGAGCTAATTGATTCGATACTTCCTCAGGATTGCGTCCTAACAGTATCGCTAATGATCAGGTATTGATCGGAGACGGGCGCGTTCGGTCCCAAAATGAATGTTCTACTGAAATTTGAAGTAGTCTCTTTGTGTTTCATTTTGCCGCATGCGACAACTGTTATCATGTCTATGATATCACCCATGGGAGGCATAATTTGAGCATCTAAGGCTTGCACAGTTGTCTCGCATGGTTGTTGTGATTGGTAGAATTTGGCAATGCTTGTTTTCGTTTTGTGCGGGACACCATTCCAAATGAGGGAGGATTGATCATGGTACATCTCAACAAGGGTCTCCTTCTCTTTGTCCTGTTTATGAAAGAATAATTGTGCAAATTTGAGCGCTTCGTCCGACCTGAGAGCGTTTCCCTCAGCTGTTGTTCGAGACGAACTAATCATAATTGGGTGAGTTTCTTCGGACCATACGAATGGTCACCTTGAGTTAGTGCATACGAGTCTAAGAGGAAAGTGAGTCAAGATAGACAAAATGGTTCCATGAGTGTTTAGCCGAGAACACGTGAAGCAGTTTTGGCAAACGGGGAGTGAAAATTTTGCGCGCTTACACATGTCTAATGTTGCGTTAAGGCCAGGGTTGTGTGTGTTCGAGGTGGCCTTTTTCGTACATCCAATGTATGAGCGTACGTATGAATCTTGCGCGCTGTATGCCCGCTCGAACAACTAACTGTCTATCCAACAAATCATAGAGAAGCTGGCCTCCTGCCTTGTTCCTTCCCAATGCCAATGTCAAACTATTCGAAGATTGTCTCAGTTCGGAGGATGCCAATTAGGGTTCACAAGCCTCGGATCCTAATCATTATGTGTGTCTGTTGGTAATTTGGTCTACGAAAGTCTACATTGGTCCATTTGGCTGGCTGAGTAGAAGTTCCTAGCTGAACAGGAACAAGCAGACAGTCTGGCCAACAGTTCAATTGGAGCTCTTTTGTTAGCTTTCTTTGTGCGAGTGAATCCAGAAGCTTGTGATGCCTTGCTAGTTGGCCATCAATAAGCCACTGTTAGGATAGCGATCAAGTTCGACAAGAGAAAGTCACCAATCCAGCTAGACTTTGTACTCACTTCCTGGCCGGCCCGAAACTGAGAAGAAAAAGTGCAATTATATCCAGGCTGATCGGCCAATAGTCGCTGGCTAAGGTTCTACCAGTGTTCAGTTGGTTTGTTAGGCAGCCAGAGCGGTAAAAGCGAGCACAATCGCTTGTGGTCAATGTCAAATGGAAAGAGTTCCCTCAAAATTAGTGTCAGCCTGAGTAGAACTGAGCCTATCTTAGACTGACACTTTTCGGGCACCTTGAGCCGCAGTGTTGTGAGTGCAAGTTCTTAGGAGAAAGAGTGGCTGCTTTTTACCCTTTTCTTGTCCATGTGGACGATCATTGGCTATCACTATTAGAACTTCTTTGCCCCTTGTGGTCTTTCTCTGAGAATTTGCTCACAGAAAGACTTTCTCTCATGGTACAGATAATGCACCAAAGGCACAGACATTGACGGCGAGGCACAGTTCTTTTCTAGCTGTTGCACCAAGACTCTAGCTCGGCTAATTCCGGCCACAGCTGGTCCTAAAGCGTTTAAAAAAAGAAGAAAAAAAGACTCCAACCACTTCCTAGTTTTCCACTTGCAAGTTCTTGTCGAAAGTCAAGAGCCGCCAAGAAGTGGTAAGAAAATGGAGAACTTAAGAGAAAAATAGAGAAAAGACCCACCACAATGATACGAAAGCTTCAAGACACACTTGTTAAGCCACTCTCACAGTATGGCACGCCTCTCATTTTTTTTTCTTCCTTCCTAATTGAGTGAATTCCTCGCAAACATTTTCCGCTGGGCTTGCTGTCTGTCTGTCCGTGCGTCTTTGTGTGCCTATTTCCTGAATTTCAGTAGGACATTTTCTCTCATGCACTGGTCCAAAATCAGCCTCATTCTGGTGCGAGAGAAAATATGGTCAAGACATTGAATGAAGTCTTGGACTTGAAGGATGATTTAGAGAGCAGCTCAAACGATACAGTGGCCGAGCAAACCGAGAGCAGTACCTCAACAACCGATCTAGATGATCCCCAGGAGACAATTATCAAGAAAAGCGAAGTAGTGCTTCTAGTTAAATCAACAAGTGCCGAGCCTAGTCCTCAGGAGACTGAGAAGATGGGGCGCAGGAGTAAAGCATCCGAACAGACGCTGGTCACGCATTCAAGCGACTCAATTGGAAGTAGAGGCTACAAGTTTGGCCTGAACAACCACTTCATAACAATGCCCGACGTGAAAGAGCAACAAGACATGAAACAGCTTGGAACATACAATCCTGCCACCGGTGACAAGTTGGAAGAAGTAGCACGAAATGGGGTCTCGATCGGGCGAGATTCGCAACAAGGTGAGGTGAAGGTGGCCACAGTGAGCGCCAAGACCAAGGAGTCGGTGGGCAAGTATCTCGAGTCGATCAGATTGGCGGCGAGCACAGAGTCGAGCAAGGAGCACGCTGAGGGTGAGCATGGCGCCGAGGACGACGATAGATGCGACCTGTCGGTCTTGGTTCCGAGTTCCGCCGGCGCACTGTCCTCCTTGTCGTCGCTCGAGTCGTGTGAGCCCCTCAAGACGTTCCACCATCAAGAGGGCCACTATCAAGGCCGCCATCCAGACCGCCATGATCAGCCTTCAGACCACAACCACAGTTACACGCACCAAGCCACCTTGGTGACCAGTTCAAGACATCTAGTCCGTGGGGCTCCACAATTGAGCCCGGCGCACCACCACTCGAGAAGGCACAATATGGTAAACAGAACAACGAAGAGCCGTTTGCCAGACTCGCCCATCACCAAGAGGGAGAGTTTACTTCCCACTTCTGGTTCCTTTTATCACGATCGCATGCAGGGTCACAGTTCGGTGGGTGGGCAGCAGCGGTTATTGGATACTGTTGATGAATCTCGTTATCCTTTCATGACAGCCAATGGTAACCAATACATGGGGGATAATTTGGTTCTAAGTCGACAAACGGGTGCAACTTCGGCGTCGGGGAGAGCTGCAAACAATGCAAACAGTGAACTGCATTGGATTGAAGCAAAGAAACAAAAGGAACTGTTGGCGGGCGGCCACGACGAGGATTGTGCATCGAACAGTGTTCTGATTAAATTTAGCAGCATAATGTATGCAACATTTTTGGTCGTCTTAGGCTGCATTTTGCACTGTAGCGAACTGAGACAGCAATCGAAAAATTCCAGCGATCACATTTATACAATAGTTGTGGCCCTGGTTGGAATTATATGGCTACTGTTTCTGCAAATAGACCTGCAAAGGTACAAAAAGTACGCCAGCAAGTTCATCTTGATCGAGAGCATTTTCAGCGATCAGATCAAGCTGCAACGACAACAACAGTTCAAACCTCACCAAGACCATCCAGATGGGAGGCCAGTCTTCATGGGCAGTGGCTCCGTGGATCCAACTGCACGATCAACAAGTTCCTCCTCGGCCTCGTTAGTCAACCTGGACCGGCTGAGCATGAGCACCGAGATGATATTCAAGAAGACGGCGTACAAAATTTTCGAAGAACAACAAAAACACAAGCTCCAATTGGCCTCAGGCAATCATCATCAAAGCTACAACCAAAATTTTGGCGACAATCACAGTCATCAAATCATCACCAGCGAACTCTCGCCAAGACAAAGGAAACGTTGTCTCAAAAATGGTGCAGCTGGTCTCAGAGGGCACCCAAACAATCTGATGAGGCCGGCGTACAAATTTCTGCACGGCAAAATGGGGGCAAACTTCTACCTGAAATGCGGAATGGCAGCCTTCTGTTTTGGCAGTGTCATTCACGAGGGTCTGAGATTTGGCCAACAGTTGTACTTTTTCGCAACCTCAAACGAGAACTGTCGCGATTTTGCCGCCCTAATGGCACATCTTGTGACGCCCCTGTACTCGTTTTACCAGCTTTTCATGATGTTCAAGTATTCCAACTTGGTGATCAATCGGCACAAGATATTAGCACGCTTTGGGCTCATGCACATCATCGGCACTTGTGTCACCTTCTGGATCAGAACTATTCTCGAGGAAGCTTTTGAGGATTTTGTCCACAAGATGGACTATTTCAAGACCCAAAGCAAGCCGGTTAACTTGGATGCCAGCTCCATGTTCACCAATCGAGCCCTTTTGGCGGCTCCAACAAACGCCGACCAGCAGACCAGTCTTGCAAATCTTCTGCTCGGCTCTCTCTGGCCCAGCGAGACGAGCGTTCCGTTCAGCTTGACCAATGCTACAACAACAGTGGCTCCCCATGGTCAGCCGCAGCAAACGGATGCAAGTCTCGCCCACAGTGCCCTATTGGCGCTCATGTCATCCCCGATTTCAGCAACAATTAGCCCCCAGTTGGCCAGACACCTGCCGGACTCGTACGCCTGCGCCCAAAACACCCTCTTGACCACCAAATCCATGAACGCGCTGCCCTATTTGTATCCGTTCACCATTGAGTACAATCTCCTGATCGCGGCCACTTTCTTGAGCCTCTATTTCAACATTGGCAAGGTGGGCCACCTGTCTGGCGGCTGCTCCTTGCCGGGCCAGAACAACGTGGGCCAGTCTGGGGTCGGCTCTCCCATGCAAGCGCAGCGTCGTCTGGGAACCAAGGTGGCCTCCAAGCGGCATCGGACGAGCAGCAGCGGAAGTAGCAGCAGCAGCAGTGGTGCAAGTGTCATCAACAAGCGGCCCGACAAAGCCACGGGCTGGCCCAGTGAGGCGAGCTTCGTGTCGGGCGACCAGCAGTCGGGCGCGGGCAGCGAGCACTCGTCCACCGCGCCCGTGCTCGGCCAGCCCGCCCGGTTCGACGCGCTGCGCTTCATCAGCGGCCGCGAGCCACGCCCTCTCGCGGATTCGGCCATGGGGGCGGGGCCGCGTCGTCGCGAGCACGAGCACGAGCACGAGCATGAGCACGAGCTGGACAAGAACCCAATGGGCGAGTACAAGAGCAACTTTGTCGTCAACGCCGACTGTCACTCGGCCAACAAGGGCCTCTTTTGTGGCTTCTTCGTGTTGCTGGTCACCCTGGTGACAATTGTGATATTTTTCGTCACCATAAACAAACCGTCGCACGTGCAACTTGGGATCAAGATCAACCTGATCCAGGAGGTCACATTGAGCAGTCTCATTCTGGTGGTCACTTTGGCCGCCTTCAGGCAAATCGTCCGTTTGAATAGAAGCGCCAGCCTGAAGGACAAGATAAGCACCGACGACGTGCTCATGCTCATTCCGTTGCCATTCTTTTTCATCCACTCGTTGCTCTCCTTTAGAGCCGAAACTGCAGCCCTCTACTCGTCCACCTCCATGCTCAGCGGCCCAGCTCCTCCTCAGTCTGCACAAGCTCCGCCCACGAGCACCGGCGGACGCTCACCTGCAACGGGCCCACCAGCATCGTCCTCAAGCACTGGTGCATCAAGCGGCGACTCGGCAAATAATCCCACCACTTTGGCCCACCAAAGGTCGGCCCAAGAACGAGGGTCGGACGATGGTCGGCTGACCAATGGACCCGCCGAGCTGGTCCAATCGAGGCTCAACCAGTTGCTCCTCAGCCTGCCCAGTGGGCAGGTGCCGACCAGGAGCTGGGCACACAATGGCACGAACACGAACACAGGCCGACAAACAGTGTCTGGCAATGAGCAGAGAGGGACCAGCAGAGACCAGACTCAAACAACGGCGGACAAGGTGGACCCGTTCAAGCTTGTGACGGTGGCGCTGAATTTGGGCGTCATGGTGGAGGTTTTGGTGCAGACAAACTTCATCATCGACGGCCTGAGACGGTGTTCCGACTCGCGCTACTTGCGCTTCAAGAAACCCGGCCGAGAGCTGATCACTTTCGCCATACTGCTCAACATCACCTACTGGATAGTGGCCACTTTCGAGACCAAATCGGTGGAGCAGTACAAAACCGGCATCGAGTATTACGGCCCATTGCCCTACATGTTCATCTCTCACACCACGCTGCCCGTGATGCTCTTCTATCGGTACCACAGTTCCGTTTGTCTGGCGGAGATCTGGAATCGCGCCTACAAGCCGTCGAAGAGGTGACTCCAGTGTGAGGCCAGGCTGGAAAAATGCTCATGTTTGGCCTGGAGGATGCACTCTTCCACGGGCCACTGCATAGGATTGCCAGCCCCAAGATGGCACGGCGATCTGGCCGGCCTGGCTAAGGGTCGCCTGCGGGCGGACGATAAGAGCTGCTTCAGGCAAGTGGCAACTTCCAATGGCCGCTCTGCAATGCAGCGGCTTGCATAGTGCGTGAGCGGCGCTCATTGGCAGCGCGCAGCCCAAGCCTCTCTGGCCGCACTTGCACTTGCGCTCGCCCATTGGCCCCACTCGCACGTACCAAGAGGGCCTCTCACTCACACACTGCCCGGCTATTCAGCCTCTCTTCAAGTCTAGTCTTAATTTGATTGCGCCAAGATAATAAATAGCTAACTGTTTCGGCCCCCTTGTGTGCATTGGGCTCATTGTGCGAAAACTCCCTCTGGCGGGCTAGCTCGACGAGAAAGGGCGCCCCCAGTGGCCTTGCTGCGACACTGACTGGCGACGAGTGGCGCCCGTCTGGCGCATGCAAAGTGGCCGCTGGCTCCAATTGGCGACTGGGAACATCATTCGATTATGAACAAAGGCCGGACACGAAGGGCTCCAAGTGGAGGAGCTCCAAGTGGGCGGCCGGCAGCACCATCATCATCAATAACAGACGCCCCTACGCTTGCAATTTGCCCCTGCTCATTATGGCTTGAGTGCCGCCAGTCAGCCGGCTCGCTCGCTCGCTGGCCGGCCACACAGTCAACCCGGTGCCAGGTGACAATCGATACAATTTGTTTGATGAACGATGAACGAACGCAGCGACAGGGGCGAATTGTGTGGCCGGAGCCAGAGGGCGACCAGAGGGGGGCGGCCTAAATTAATTAAACTAATGGATTTCCCATCAGAGCGAGATGACCAAGCGAAAGTTTTCCTCCCGCCGCCATTACTTTGTCGCACTCGAGTCGTGAGCTCTGGAGCGTGCCTTGCCGCCGACTTGACCAGAGGGCTGCTTGCCTGCCGGCCGGCCGCCAGTCTGCAGGAGTGTTGATTTTGCGCTCTAATTTGCCGGGCACATAATGCACGCCGCCGCCGCTTCCCCGAACAGAGCTAGAGGCCAAAGAGAGCATTCTCTCCAGCCGGGGGCCTCTCTCTCTCGGGGGCGGCCTTTGGGAAGGCTCGATTGAGGCCAGAAGAGGCCAGGAGGGCCCCTCACGAGTGGCCGATCTGCGATTGGCATGCGAGCCAATAATGACGCGCTCAGCCTGCAACTGCGGCCAGCTCACTGCAGCCCCTCCTGCTCGGCTGTGGGCGCGCAGAATCACTCTCGCCGAGCTGCTCTCACTCGGGGCGGCATCACGAGGCCTTGCCGCTGGAGAGGCGGCGCCGCCTCGGTGGCGGTGCAAGCGGCCCGCTCTTGCCGCCAGTCCAAAGCGGGTCCCAATCAGCGGGCGGCTAGCGGCGGGCGCTCGGCCTGCGCCCGTTCGCTCAGGTGGCGAGCGGCCCGAAGGAGGCGCGGCGGTCGACTTGGTGGCGGCGGCGGCCAAAGTTGGGCGAGTCCCCGCAAACTGAGCCCCATAGGCCGGGGCTTGGGCGCTGCAGGGCGGCCGCAGTATTGGGCGACCGCACTTGGAGAGTGCGTGAGAGTGGCGCTGGGCTGCGCTCGCGCGCTCGCCCGCCTGCCTGCCTGCCTGCCTGCCTGTGTGCATGGGCGCACACGCAGCATCGGACTCTGGGGGGCGCCACTTCGCTAGGCAACTGGCGAGTGTTCGTGCGAAAAAATTATCAGTTTGCTCGGGCCCTCGAGTTTCGCGTGTCCAACTTGTGTGTGTGTGTGTGTGTGCTTGTTGTGCATGGAATGAGGGGCAAGCAGAGGGACGAGCAAGAGTGCGTGCCAACCGTCTCGCCGAGCCGAGCTGGAGGCGGAGGTGGAGGTGGGGGGCGCGTGCACTTGCCCGCTTGCAGATTCAGTTCTGCCCACTAGAACAACGCCGTCGACAATAACAATAACAACACCAACCACCACAACAACGAAGCTAGCCGGCCAGATCCTCGATTGCTGGATGTCCGCTCGAAGACAGAAGGGCCCCACTTTATCGCCAAAGACGAGCCAGGCGATTCGATGAAGCAGACATTTCAACAGAAATTTGCCCATCGTTTCCAACGAGAGAAAGAGCCTGGAGAGACACCGGTCAGACGAACGAGAGGATAGCCTTTTCGGCTGCCAACCAAGTGAGCTGGTCTCTCCAGTGAGGGAGCCAGAGTTTTGTGTGAAAGGGCGACAACAGAGCAAGGCCTCGTCCAATTAGCGCGCTGGCCGGCATCCTTCTTCTTTGGGGACACGCCCAAGTGAGTGGGGCCAAAAATAACCGATTGTAATACACGCAGAGAGGGGGGACAGGATTAAGACAAGAGAGACTGAGGGCCTTTCCAGCTGGAAGTTGCCGAATATAGGGACATTACCATGAGAACAATGTCTTTGATTACCACCAACTGAGAGCGGGATTGACACTTGGAGATTGAGTGGGTTTTGATTGGGTGCCGAGTTGTTGCCGAGAGCTGTTGAGTGGGGGCGAGATGATGCCTTAGGTCGTGTGCAACTAAGAGACATTCGAGCTAGATTGAGCAGCGACCACGAGTTGTGGCCCAGGCGGGCCGAATTGTTGCAGCGAGAATGGAGACAATGGCCAGTGGTGCAGAAAGGCTGAACCTGCATGGAGGTAGCGCGCACGAGGCCGCGCGGCACGGGCAGCCGTCGCGCACCAATGGGCCTGCACGATTGCCGAGGCAACACTGCGGCCTCGCGGAGTCTAAGAGATCTCGAGATTTTCAAGATAAGATTGCCCCCAAGAGAGACAGAGGCAGCATTCCAAGAGTTGAGACAGTAGAGCAGCGGAAGGGAAGCATCAACACACATAGCAAGCAACAGTACGACAAACGTCCGCCCAGATTGAGAGAGGAGCCCGCACCCTTGGCCTCGCTAGACATGAGCATTAGCGGCGAGCAGCAGCTTGTTGATAGGCCCCACTCGGACGGGTCCAGGTCCACGCCCACAACTAGCACCTCCAACTACGAGACCCCAACTCTGAGCGGCTTCTTCGACTGCGACCAGCTGTCCGACATGGTGGACGACTCGCTGTTCGAGCTGACGGCCGTCGGGTGCGTGTCCCGCTCGTTGCTGCTTGCGCGCCCGCAGCGCAGCGCAGACACCGTTCGTTCCTGCGGCGAAACTCAGAGCGGGCTCGACACGCCCACGCAGAGCAGCGCGCCCGCCCGTCCCGACCTGGAGGAAACCCCAACAAATGGACCGACGCTGGTCCAGGGCGGCCAGGGACTTGCCCAAGAGCACAAAGATGCCTCGGCAGTGGCCAGACGGACGAAGAGTTCGCACGAGCCTACGGCCCAGCAGACAGACAGCCACCACCTGACGCACACAGCGCTCAGGACGGTTCCCAAGAGCGGCCAAGAGAACCGCGCAACGAGAAACTCCCACAGTGGTGGTGCCCAGAAGACGAGCGCCCTGGCCAAGGATCAGACCTCGAAAGGACACCGGCACAGTTCCCAGTGGAGCCCGGCCGAGGCTAAGGTGCAGTCTGCGTGCGAGAGGCCCTCGTGCGGCCCAGCGGCGCCGCCGAGAAGGCCCCAAGCGAGCAGAGTGTGCGCCAAGTGTCAGGCCGAGAATAGGACCAAGCGAGAGGCCAGACCCAAGGGGAAGGCAGGCCGCCACTCGGGGGGTCTGATGGGCGCCATTTTGAACTTCTTCGTGCCCGGCGCCAGAGGCCCGCCGGAAGCAAGTGCTGCCCCGCACTGCAGGTGTGGCTCTCTGGCGAGCGCGGCCGACGAGCCGTCGGACGCGGAGACGGATAAGACGGCAGATAAGACGAGCCTTGACAGCGGCCACTTCCGGGCCAGTGTCGATGAGTCGGCGGCGCGCGAGCAGCGCAAGGGCGCCGGCGAGCCCCGGAGGGCCATCTTGCGCCAGAGACGCCTCAAGGCCAACGGGGCGGCCGAGAGTCGAGGCGAGGGGGCCAGCAGTAAGACGGGCAAGGGTTTGCCTCCGTCGCGAGTGCGCGACTCAATTAGGGTGACAAATCAGAGACGGATGCGCAACAATTCCAAATCGTTGGGCGTGCAGAGCTCACGTAAAAGACAGCTGGAGCAATTGATAGCGCCCGGCGACAGTCTGGCGGCCGCCCAACACAGAGCGCACGAGGAGGTGCTGCTGGAGTTGGCGGCGAGTGGGGAGAAGGCTAGACGCCAACAACAACAGCCCTCGGGGGCCGCCAACTCAAAGAGCGTCAAATTTGGCGCCCCAGATCGGGTGATGATTTTGTCGCCGCCGCCGCCCCCAACTCCGCAACCAGGCCATTTTGGGGGCAAGCTTGGCAGAGGTCACCTGCACCACTCGCAGTCGTCGCCCACACTGTCGGCTGGCCAGCAATTGCGGGGCCAAAGGCAACAACTAATCGCAACTAACAACCTCATGACCATGCCACCGCCGGCGCCCATCATCAAGCGCGCCGGCGTTCCCAAATCCTCGTCCTACTCTCAAACTGAGCCAAACAAGAGCTTAGAGCAACTGTTCGCCCATTACGAGCTCAATAAAGAGCTCGTGGACCAGATTAACGAGAAGCTCAAGCTAACCGAAACCATCGAAAGCAATTTGTCGGCCCTGGACGCTGATGGAGGCGCTTGTGGTGGCGCCCATGATGGTGATGCTTGCGTTTACGGTGATCTCTCTGGCAGCGATAAAGAAGACGCCTTTGATAATAATTGTTATAATTTCCCGCAAGATAATAATGATACTAATAATAACCACCATAGTAGTAGTAGTAGTGAAAATAGCAATAATAATAGTAATGATTATCAGCGAGATGCGGCCACAGACGAGCCTGGGCGGCTCGAGGGGCAAGGGCAGCTGGAAAGTTGGGCGGAGCAGTGCCAAACAAAGCCCATGGAGACAGCAAACAACGGCAACCATTCGGACACTGATTCGCCCCTTTTGATGTCGAATCATGTGCATCAAAATGGGCCCTACCTGGGGCCTCGTATCAACGGCAAACAGATGGACAGTCAGCAAAGCGCCCCGTCATACTAGCAAGCCAGAAAGAGGAGGAGACCAAGTGATATGCATGCAGCCCACTCAGCCCCAAGTACATGCAGCAAAAACAGGCCAACATGAATGCTCGCGAAATTGACCCCCTCCACCCACAGGCCCATCTCGAATAGCGTCGAGAGTTGCCCCATCGATCGAGCGGCCGGCGGAAGAGGCGACAGTGTCCCGCCTGGACGTGATTTAGTGGCAGTGGTGGCGACTGGGTGGGCCCTTTGGCGCCTTGCACACAAAACAACCAATGAAGCACAAGGAGAGACTGCCTCGAACATGTAAAGCCAAACGAAATCACCAATGACATACGAACAGTTTTCTCGCCGTCAACTTTGCTTTGCCTATAAGACTCTCTCTGTCTGTCTCTGTCTCTCTGTCTCTCTGTCTGTCTCTCTTTCTCTCTTCGTTGTCCCGAAAGACCAACTTGGGACATTTCTTTCTCGCCCTTGCCATTCGATTCCTGGCGGCAGACATGGGAGAAAGCCGATGCTGCCATTCCTCTTCTTCTCTAAGTGAGAAATCGACGAAGCAAAAAACAGCTCATCCAATCACGCTCTCTGCATATTATCTTTTATTTAGACTCCTTCTAAGAGCTGGTGACAGGACGCTCTGGCTCCTCTTCAATGACCTTGGGATCGTCCTGGTGCAAGTTGGACGAGTCAAAGGCAGCCTGACGCGTGGGTGGCGGACACGATCTAGTCTGAATGACATAACAAGCCCTAGTCTCTTTTCCATGGGCCACCTTGTCCCTCGTCAGCATTGGGTGCCTGCGCTTCTGAGATTCGGCTAGAAATGGACGCTGTTCGAGGGGATCCAACGCAGCTGCTCCAAAATGGAATGCCTTCCTACTAGTCGAAGACTTTTCGGGTCTACTAGAGGCCAGTCCTGAGGCCGCAGAGTGACCCTCCTCTGGTCTTAGTGGTTTTTGGCGCCCCGGCTGAGCAGGCTCCTCCTTAAGCGGTCTCTTGGCTTCTTGGTCGGCCGAGCAACATTTCATCATTGATGACACAAATTTGACCTTAATCCAAAACTTCAATGCAATCCAACGAATGAACGAGCAAGCGGCCACAAATATGCAAAGAAAGAACAGAGCTTTGGGCACGATCTCATATGATTCCATAAATGTCGGTATCTTCTTAGATAAAATTACGATGGCCACAATGCAAAGGAGACTGGCCGCGAAGAACATCAGAAGTAGCTCGGTAACCAATTGGGCAGCCTTGAAGCAAACGTCGTCCTTGTCATCGTTCAATTGACCATTATTGCTCGTTATCTTTATTGGAACACCAAAGGCTGCTGCTGCGGCAGGAGCTAGACTACTCACCGAGACGCCTGCGGCTGTCTCGCATTTTGATGCAGGCTCAACTCTAATGGAATGGGCACTGTTTGGATGCTTATTCGAGCTTGACTCGTTGATACTCTGCAGCCTGTTCAGCCAGCCGATGATTTTGTTGGGCGAATGTTGCGGATGGCTTGTCGTTGCTGGTTGTCTAGTGATAACTAATTGATTCCTCCCACTCAATTCTACTCTGTGAGCGCTACAATCTTCCAAGGATGTTGTCTCTTGCCCGGAGTTCGATAAGCTAGCCACCGGTGGTTCCTCTGGGTTCAACATGTGTGGAGAGTTGCTTGTTTTCAAACCGTTGTTCACTCTCTGACCGACACCGATCGATGGGAGTCATCTGAAAAGCACAGGCAACATCAATCAACCCGTTGACCCGTCATCCTCAAGTGCTCAGCCATGATCGCTTCCCTCTCTACTCTTATCATTAGCCAGACAGTTGGCCGACCTCGAAGAATGAGAATCAACAACCAATAAGCGAATTGGTCTCCAAGGAAACGTGACCACCCGATAATCATATATCATACATAAGTATTGAGAGAAAAAATCGATAATGCGTGCATTCGTACATATTGCGTGCTTAATAGAATGGATTATCTTTATTACATAGATCACTTATTCATTTGGTCGAACAGTGTGGTATTTGTTCATTTCAGACGGAAACACTTTTGTGAGCTCCTCTATGAGTATGGATTTAAATTTCTTATAATAGTCTATCTTTCCCTTGACTTCCTCATTTTTGCTCAACGCCCTTTCCATATAATCCCTAGTGTAATATTGAGGGTTCTTACCAGAGTCGATGTAGTCGAACACTTCAATGGGCAATTGGACATCCTGTATTGTGTCTTTGAGACGATCTATATCGCGTAATGATGTGACAACCTGGTTGATTTTGTGGTAGAGCACCGCCTGGCCATTTTGCGGTTGTATATCGGTAACGATTATTCCCATTTGACGCACATTTTCAATGAATAATCCGATCTGAGACTCTAACTGTTCCATATTCTAGCTTGAACGGTGATCTAGAGACGATGAGGTTAAATTCTTCCGACCATTATCAGCCTCATGACCAAACGATTTTTCAAGATTTCAGCTCGCTAATTCTGCGAGATGAGGCGCCAGCTCAAGACTGACTGCACTGAGGGCATCGCGCGCGTGTCCTTCGGCTCATAATATTATTTAGTCGACCAACCAGCGACACCACGGTAGGACACCACGGTCCGTTTCTAGCTCATATCTTTTGCAGTAATTGATCATTTTTGGAACCCCAATCTTCGAAATCTTAAACCTCTCATCGAGCAATCCTAGACGAGCCCTCGATTGGGTATCGCAAACATGGTCATCAAGGAGTACATTGAGAACTGGCGCAAAAAAGTAGAAATAGAGCACACTAAACGTTACACGAAAGATGGAACAATCCGACAAGCAATTCTGGAATCATTGTTTCACCCAAAGATGAGAGTCGAAAACGGAAAAGGCAACATGACTCATCTTCATCCTGAAACAGGCAAGCTACATATGCCCCATGGTGTCTACATTTCGGATTGGAAGAAATACCAGGTTGAGGATCATCCAGCCTTGATGGAGTTTCAGAAGAGATGTCACACAATGGGACTTCATGATCCCTGGCTGCGGAATTTTGCACACTCATTCTATACCGATTCTGTCGTAACTAGATCGTGCATGAGAATAGTCACCACAAGGTTAGGTTTAGGATTTTTATTGGGCTTTGTTCTATGGTTACCTAAGTACCTGTATGTCGACTATTTCAAACTTTACAAATACGAGCACACACCGGCCTACATAGAGAAATACGGTCATGAGGAGGTCTTCCATTGATCGATTTCCTATGAATTCGATTGAATGTTAGTTTATTTGAACATGTTATATCAATGGTGATTCATAAATAGATGAATTATTATCACAAAGAACTTAGTATTGTTAGAAGTTATATCACGAGCGAGAAGATTTGACTACGTTTCTGTTTGCAATCTACAACAAATCGATGACCTAAATCTTTCCTGTCCCTCAACAATTCATATGCCTTCCACGGGTCCGATAGGAACTTCTCAAAAGTATGCAGCATATGAATACCACAATCGTAGGCGTTTTTTTGTCTAGGTACTTTAGCAGAGACATCTGTTATCACCGATTCTTTTGTGAAATCTAGATTTGGTTGGTCGGATCTTTCACAGCTCCACCTGGCCGATAAAAATTTTCTGATCGGCATCGAGATGCAGGGAAATTTGGTGCGGTAGCACAACGAATCGAAGAGTACTATTGAAGGTCTCTTGGCTTCTTCAATGATTTCTGGATCATGTAAGTTTGCACAGCACACTATGATAAGGTTCCAGTGGCCATATTCACAGATTGGTATGACTAGAAAATCTTTATTGAAGATTCTGACCTCTTTGTCCCAACGTCTGGCGGTTCTCCTGAGGCTAGCAGGAATCTCTTGATCACATTCCGCAATGGAATACTGTTTGTTAGTGTCTGAATCCGAACTGCCTCTTCTTAGTGATTTCTTGAGACTATGATAGAAAAATGTATTGAATAGATGAAATTTCTGACGAATTGCATCCGGCGCTTTCTCCATGAGGTAATTCGTATAAAATTCGACAATTGTGTCATTAATCATTCTTTTATCACCTAAACATTGAATGGCATTCTTATCTATGTCGAAAGTTCTGTTGTTATAATGTAGCTTTTTGAGTACGGGTTCAGCTGTTGAAATTGGAGTGAGCTTGATTGTGAGAGGAACAGGTAGCTTTGTGGATTTTTTGAGGGGAGAGGTGTCCTTTATGGGAGATTGAGAGCTAGAGGAGAATTCGTAGACCTTGGAGGGGGAAGTTGTCTTGGGTGCATTATCTGGAAAAATAATAACTTTTTTAGCTGATTCTACTTCGGTTTTTGTGGGAACAAGAATTTCGTCGACAGACCTGTCGGCCGAAGCGTCGTCTGAATCGTCCCCGATTACACGTACTCTTCGGGCCTTCCCTCTATCCAGAATGGCTGCATATTTCTTACTTGTGTCTAGAGAGCTCCTTGAATAGGTCCTTTGATTAGAGTCCATCTTATAAATAGATCGACAAGCAACGGGGTGACCACTAACGAGAGGTGTAGCGTGTTTCGACGACAATTGGGGCACTCGAGGATTGTTGTTGCGCCGCAAGAACTACAGTGGAGTGCTGTAGTATTTGACTAACCAAATTGGTGCAGCAGCGAGAGGTTCAACAAGGTGCACTTCAACTAGTCGAGTAATATACCAATTAGTTCTATCATCATCTTATAACTTACATCGACGTGCCTCTTTGTGTGTTGATTTTCCTTTCTAACCCCGAAGCAAGAGCACCTAATCATTTATGGGCATACATAGAGATAAAGGGCGCTCATTATTTTGTTAACAAGTCAGAGCGCATATAAGCACCACCAGAAAAATCAGCTATATCTATTCGCTTGGCGTACGAGAAAACTTATCATGGGTGTCCACCTGACCCCGGGACAAAGATGCATCCTGAACATTTTGCAGCAAAAATTGCTTAAGACAATAAAGTGCTACAAGGAGCTCAATTCAAAACGTTACGAATTAAGCCGGCTTCTGGATAAAACTATTGAAGATACAGTTGTGCAAGACGAAGATAGCAACAATAATGGAAGTGCAAATTGCAAGAACAACAACAGTAGCGACAATGCTAATGATAATAATAACGATAGATCGAGTCCAACGAATGAAATCATAGAACAGATAAGCTCAAATGAGTTCCAGCTTTTTCTATTGCGTACAAAGATTGAAAGGATCTCAGCTAGGCAAAGGCGTTTCACAAACGAAATTTTGAGTGGAAACGGTAACAACACAATTCCGAAAGATAATTACTTTAAAGCTTTAGGATTGATCACTAAAGAGGCATTAGATAAAATAAACCTAAAATCAGGTGAGCGTCGCCGACGAACAACTGCCAATCCAAGATTCTCACATGAAGCTATCCAAGCCAAGCGAGCACTCGAGAATCATAGCCAACCATCTTCCCAGCATTCTAGGACTAATCTTAGTCGGATCGAGGAAAAATCTGCCAAAGGACTAACTACAAGAAATAATGCATCAGAAAAACTTAATAATTGTGCTCGACGTGGCCGTGACAAGTCAGAAGATAATAACAATTCAAAAGGTGTCAGTTCCTCAACTAGTAACGATGCAAATCAGGATCCAAAGCAATCGCAACCTGTGGAAACATTGAACAACGTTAGATCAAATGGACGTGCCAACAATTTCAATAAAAACAACAAGGCCCTAAACAATATCGGCAAGAAACTTGACGCGGCTAACCATAAAATCATCAACTCCATCGGAGGCACTCTGAGTGAAGAAGAGAAAAGCCATCTACGCCTTCAATTCAGTCTACTGCAGGATCAGATTTTTAGTAGGATAGATGAAATAAGTAAGAGTCGCAAAGTCAACACCCGCTTGGAGGCGGAAAACGAAGTGATGAGAAAGCGATATATTGATCAAGTAAACCTGTTCAACAAACTTTGTCAAGATGGCGACATATATTCTGCTCCAATCCAGTTGAGCGTGCCTTTCAACCTAGTTAAATCAAATGGAAACGGTAATATAGATCATATGGTGAGAGGAAACGGCCGTCAAGACCCGCTTGAGGCTCATGATATTTGGATGGATTTGAAATGTGATGAATCTCTAGAGGGTTTGGAATCTTCGGATAACATTTGTGAAGGATAGAAATATCGGAGTGTTAGAAGCGTTGTTGTCAATGGTGTTTTATGGATTGAAGATGTTCCTTAGGGTTTAGAATTGGATTTATTAAGAGGAATATGGATAATGACTCACCGATCGTAGTAACGCAACGCGCAAAGAATCCTAACGCGTACTAGAGGTGCAAATCTGAATATGCAGTTGAGTTATTGCAATTAAACGCAATGAAAACAAAAACAATGTTTCATGTGCAAACAATTTTCCTAATCAAAATTTGTCCTAAATGTCTTATTTTAAATGTTGTTTGATTTGTCATCCAGTTTGAATATATTCTCCATTGACTCTTTCGCATCCTATCGAAAGTTGTCCCCCTTCCCCAAATTCCCCAGCACAAGACTGTGGTATCCAAGTGCCACGTTGTGATCCAAAAATGGTGTTAGAGCTCATAATAGAGCTACTATCAGTGATATTATCAATTTTGATAGTGATAGGGCTTGTATGTTTAGGTAAGTGTCTCATTATGAATGAAGTATGAAGTTCACGATTTCATTGAGACGACTTTACTAAGTGTAATCCTGATGAAATTTTTTACAACTCTTTGGAACCACTTTGACCGATGATCACCACCACGCATCCACTGCCGTTGACAGGCTGGCTATTTGTTTGGAAATTCTTTCTAGCTAAATTCAAGTTTGTTCGTGAACTATTGAGCATCTCAAATCCATCCAATCACACGAATAAAATGTCCATGAATTGAGACGAAAGAAGAATTCGAAAGACTATCGTGATCAACTTGTGAGACAAACGCCCGAATCAGTGATCAATGACTGGATTGCATGGCATCGACGACGATAAATCAACATAGATAATAAGATAATAGAAAGCTGGAAAAGAAGTGTAAGAGTAGATGAATTGATAGGAAAAATTGTGTCGAGATCAATGGGGTGGTTGTTTATGATTTATAAGTTACACATGTCACTAGGAATCCGTGCCTATTGAGAGGAAGATGGGCTACTATGATCACATTGCAGTTGTGTCGTATTATAGTTAGTTTCATGCAACAATCTGGCAAGTGTCTGAATATATTCCAGGGCCGATTTGAGCGTTTCAATCTTGGTCATCTTATTGTCGTCGCATTTGCCTGCCGGCAGGTGTTTCCTTAGCCTATCCAGTGCCTCATTGAGATTATGCATTCTATTTCTTTCCCGATCATTGGCTTTGACTCTTCTAATTCGCTTGATGACCACCTTCTCATCCCCAGGCGGCTTGTTCTGTGCCCCACTCTCGGCACACTTGTTGTTCCTCGCCCTCTGTCTCTTGGTCAGCTTGACGACCACCTGTGGCTTTGCCTCGTACTGGTCGGCCGACTGGGCCCGGCTGGCAGGAAAGTCCTTGTCATCGAATTGCAGCGACGAGCCTCCGAGGGTCACACAGCCGGACGAGGAGCTGGGCGAGCAGACCGAGGGGGGCGACTGTATGGAGGAGGGTGTCAGCTGGTAGTGGAGCTGGTAGGCCAGCTGGTGGTTGTTGGTCTCGAAGCCAGTCGAGGGTGTGCTTTGGGGCGAGTGTGGGATTAGTGAGTGGGCCGGCGACTGGGGACTGGGGGCCACCTGTTGAGGTGTGGCCGAGTGGACCTGGTTGAACTCGTCCAAAAGGGGCGCGTCTGTTTCGAAGGGAGGCTGGTCTTTGTGCTGCAGAGTGGGCTGCTCACTCTGAGGCTCGAGCTCCAGTTTCAGCTCTGGCTCGGCCTCCGAGCTGGTCCAACAGGAGTCGTGCATCTGCTGGTCCAGGATGGTGGCCAACGGTTGGCAATTGCGCTGGTGGTAGCCGAAGTTGGTGTGTTGCGTCTGTTGTTGGGCTCTGTTCTGGTGCTGAGCTTGATGATTGATGAAGTGGTGGTTCGGCGGCACTCTAGGCGGCTGGTCGGCTCGCTGGTGGCCACTTGAGATCATGGTCAGATGTTTCATCTCTTCGCTGAGATTGTTTGTGGTGGAGCCAAGCACGAGGGTGGCTCGCTGGTGGTGATGGTGAGCACTGAGCTGATGGTGCTGCTGGCCCGTGCTCGTCTGGTTGGCCGGAAGGAGCTGCACTTGGTGCTGGTGGATGGGGGCAAAATGTTGATGTTGGCCCAGTTGGTGGTGGTGGATGGAGTATCTGGCTGTGGTGGCGGTGGCGTCCATGTTGCGAGGCCCTCTCTTGGGCTATACTCTCTTCGAGAACAAGCCGAGAGGTGTTGCTTAGACTGTGTGCTGATGGGCCTTGCTAGCCGGCAAGTTTGCTCGACACTTGGGGGAGGTGTTTCTCGCTCGGCGGTGAGGCGGCGACTGATGGGGCCGTTGGGGCGAGAGAAGCGGCAGTGTGACGCCTGTTGCTTCGCTCGCCCTTAGGTTCGGCCCAAATTGGATTGCGCGACGCGTGCTGAGGTGGGCGCGCCGCGCGTGCGCACGGCAACTGGTGGCGCTCGTGCACGTCGCAAGTCGCACGTCGCACGTCGCGCCTCGTTCGCCGCACGTCGTGCAGCGCGCCTCGCACGAGCACTGCCAAGCCGGCGGCCCATTGCGTCTTGCTTCCAGCGCACTGGCGCGAGATGCTCGCCCTCTGCCGCCCGGCCAGCTCCTCCTCAGCAGCACAGGAGCTCAGGAGCGCCAAGTGTGGCCTGCTGGTGCCGGCGGGGCTGGAGAAGAGGCGCGTCGGGCCCGCAGCAGAGGGCAACGAAGCGCGGCCGTGAATTACCTGTTGCTCGCTCGTGGCCCCAATTCTCAGTTCGGGGCTCAGGTTTCGGCCCGGCGACTTGGGAGCGGCTTCTTCTGGCCCAATTGATCAGAAAAAGAGAGGGGCCCAAAGCTGATTTGGGCCCAGCGGAGGATTCTCGCTGGGCAAGAATCGCGGCCAGTGAGGCAGACTGGCGCACAGGACAGGAAGCGGGCAGGCAAAACAATCGTTTTAATCGATCTTCTTTGCGGGCCTTGTGGGTCTGTCTTCTGGAAATAGGAGAAGAAGGGCGGCAAGCTGGCTTGGACTTAATTTTGTCGCCTCATTCGGCGGCCACTGGTTTGCACGAACGTGGCCAATCAGGCGAGAGCAGCCAGTTGCCTGCGAGAACGCCCACGAGCCCCTACGAGTCGGGAGAAGATTGCAGCCGAGGAGTTGGACGTCTTCTTGCTGTTTGGGGGCGCAGTTTGGACCTTCGACTGGGCTCTATTGCGAATTCATCGAGCGGAATCCGCAATGTGACCCCAAGGGCGAGGGCGAGGCAGAGCGAATTGCGGAATGGCGTCGAACGGGCGAGTTGGTGCGCCTGTTTTTTGTGTGTAGGCGAGGAGGAAATCGGTGGCTGCTTGTGGGCAACTTGTTGATTTGGGTGCGCTGTGTGATGAAAATGAAAAGGAGAAGGAAAATGGAACTGAGACTGGAGAAGGCGAATGGAAATGCGAATGGAGATTTGCGTGGAAATGTGGCTGCTCAGTGCGCGACTTAGAGCGGCCTTTGGGCATTCATTTGGGCGCAGTTCGTCTGTGCGTTGGGCCGCGAAGAAAGTGGGAAAAAGATCATTAGGTACTGTGTGCGGCGGCTCTGCTTGTGTGCTTCTGTCCTGGTGAGCGAATTTGCTTCTGTGCGACACTGTGCGAGTGCTTCTCCTCTGCCAGTGCGCGTTTTTGGCCCGCTTGATCACGAGGGAGCTTTTCTCGCTTCGGTTATCTGGAGCATGAAGAGAGTCTCGGCTTGGCTCATCCATCAGCTGTGGAAAAATGCAGATCGCCCACCAGAGCAGAGCAGAGAGGAGGCGAAATTCAAATTTTCAATTTTCCCCCAAATCTTCGAGAGGAAATCTCCAACAACAGTCCGCAACTGGGCACACTTTGCTCCACTGGGAGAAGGAGGAGGCGCGAGTCTTCGGTGGGCGCCACCCAATGAAGACTCGCGCCAGAGGCTCTCCTCCTAATCACGCTCGATTTGGGCCGCCGATATAGATTTGGGGCCCAGCTCAGATGGGAGAGTTGATGTAATCTATTGGGAGAATTCTGCTCGCAGTCTGTCTCTGCTGGTGCTTGCCGGCAAGGAGGAAGCGCGCAGGATAAGTTGACCTAAAAAGTGTTGCCCAAAGAAGAGAGACAAAGGAGGAAACTTTGCGCCAAGTCCGCCCACACACAAACTGGCCAGCGGGCAGTCACGATGGACTTTCTGCCCTTGTTCTGAGCTTATTTTGGGCCGCCCGTCGATTCGGTGGGTGAAAAATCAGCTTTCAGCAGGCGAGCGAACGCGCAAACCTAAGCACAGAGAGGCACAGCTAAGCAGAGGCGGCCAGAAAGAAATAGAGAAAAGAGCCAAAAAAAGAAGAAGAACAATTCTCTTTTTGGCCCAAAATAAGTGGACAAATTTGCAGTTTGCACTCACTGCAGTTGCGCTCCCAGCAACTGCAGTGAGTGGCCAATGGAAGCAATGATGTTGCTCTTCTGCCTGTTGTTTAAACAAAACCTCCACCGGAAATGAGCCTCATCAACGTGGAGAAAAGCGGCCAAACTGTTGATTTAGCTTAGCTGCCGGCCGTGCGCCTAGTTGTGCGCGGCAAACTGCGCTGGCAACTAGGTGAATGATTGTCATTTCCGGCGGCCAATTGTTTGCGGCCAGCGAGCAGTGAGCAGCGAGCAGTGAGCAGTGTTGAGCGTGAGACGTGCTCGAGTGGGCGACGAGCTGGCACGTCGGCGGCCAATTTGGGCTCCGTTTCCGTTTGGGCACTCGATCTGGCAGGCTAGAGACTGGGCCAAAGAGGCGAGCGTGGGCGATTGGCAATGGAGGAAGTTCCAGTTTTGGGGCCAGAAATGAGCAATCGAGACGATTGACAGGGGCCAGTGTTTCCGCTTTGGTTTAGCTTAGGTGGAGCTTTGCTTTGGGAACAAATTGGAGGAAATTGGGCGGAAAAATTTTGTTTCGCCCAAAGGCGCGAAAAATGCTCCACTTTGTGCTTTACTTCTTATTCTTCTTCGCCTTTTTGCGCGCCGCCAACTCCGCCAACTTGGGCGCCCTAATTAGGCTCGACTAATGAGATTGGCGAGTGGGAAAAGAGAGCGCGAGACTGAGCCAAGGAAGTGGTGCAGCTCGTTGGCGGAAGATGCTCCTCCGCTTTGCTGCAGAGAGTCCAGTGGGCCGCACACAGTCCCGCCTGGCCACTGGAACGAGCCAGAGCGGCGAGCTGGGCCCCATTTGGTCGCCCGAAATTGTCACGCGCCGCATTATTTTGCAGAAGGCAGCCTGAACGCTTTTGGTCAGTCCTTGGCCCAAGATTGAAAGAATGAAAGAATCACTGCCCAGGATACGCCCACACACAAAAGGGCGCTAGAAATTACCTGAAAAGCAGCGGACAAGCGAAACTGTGCAATACGCGCCCGCCGATGGTCACTCGTTCGGTGTCTCCTCCTCTCGAAAGGCCGGCATCTACGCCTAAAGGGCCGGCGAAATGTGGACGAAAATGGCCAGAAGAACTAGTCTGTCGTTTGGAGTTTGGCGTTTGGCATTTCAGGCGAGCGGAGGAGAAAAAACTCGCCCTAAGGACTGGGCCCGAAAGGGACTGACTGGAACATGTTCGCTTGCACCAGTGCCAGTCTGCGAGTGCCAGTCCTAGTCTGAGGTAGCTGAAGCCAGGCCAGTCCAGAGCGGCGAACACTCGAGGGCTCAGCTCGGGCCTGAGGCGAGCCCAGAAATGAGGCCCAAGTCAGAGAGCGGCACTTAAGCCGATTTGGCAAGGTTTAGGGGGAGAAAAGTTGCATTGGACGAGCGCACGAGTGTGGATGTGAATGTGAATGTGAATGTGGATGTGAATGTGGAGAGGCGAACAGAAGAGAGGCAAGACTCAATCTAAATGCGTTCGATCAGGCCCAGATTACCCATTTTGCTGGCAATCTCGCGCGGGCCGCAATGAGCGCCCAGTGGCACAAGCATTGCACTCATCGCGCTTTTCAGTGCTTTTCTTGGCCTTTCTGAGCCTTTTGGGGGCCCTAAGGATGAGGGCCAATGGAATGGAGTGGGAATTTGGAGGCGGAGAGCAGGAGGATGTCAACAAGTTGCAATTGTCATGTCGCCGCCAACTGCCAAGTGAAAACTGGGCTTTGCGCTTGGGTCTGAAATTCGCTGGTTCGTTCACTGGCTGGTAAGTTCGCTGGCTGGTTCACTGTGCGTTCATAGTGCGTTCATTCTGCCTCTCGCTGGTTAACGATAGTTCGCTGGTTGGCTGGGAAGCAAGCGAGTGCGCGCATCATGCGGGCCTCTGTCTCTGTGGGCCTTCCCTTAAAAGCAGGCAACTAAACGCGCAACCAAGCCCGCAAGTTCGGCGCCCAACCTAATCCAACTAATCCAATCTTTTCTCTCTCTCTCTCACTCTGCTCGTCTCTCTTGATTTCTCTGAGATGAGCTAAGCATTTGCCCAATGCAAATGGAATCAATTTGGGCCCATTAGGAGCTGCTTAGCCGGGCCTCCTCGGGGTTTGTTTTGGTTTATTTTGCGCCTTTGGGGAGGCAGAATAAACCCACGCCGACGACTGTCTGCCGGTGAGTTGCACAATCCCCCGAATGGTGCCCATAACTCAACTGCTGTTTTGATGGCAGCCGAACGGGCGGAGGCAGAGGAGCAGAGGCAGAGGGGCGAGTGGAGGAGGCAGAGAGGGCGCACCTCTTGCTCGCCCACACGGCCGACCTGTTTATGCAGAGTGGGGGCGCCCAGTGAGCAGCATTTCACGTGAACGGGGCCGCCCTTCTTCCTCTGGCGCCGACCCAGTGGAGCGGCGCGCAACCCGGCCGGCCCATTGATCATGCGGGCGCATGAGAAATGACTCCAACTTGAACTCTTTGCCACCCTCGCCTGCCCTTAGCCCTCAGCCCTTAGCCCTCTGCCCATCCTAACCTCTTTGGGGCCTCCCCCTTTGCCCTTTTGGACCCTTTTGGGGCCAGCTCGAGCACACAAGGCGGACCCAAAAGGGCAAGCGTGCGACAGATGAGCAGTTTGATCGGCATGATTGACTGCGCGCTTGTTTCCAGCTCGCCCGTTGCGTCGGCGTTCTTAGTTGGCGTTTAAGTTGGCCAAGTTGGCAGAGTTGGCTCCTCTCGCAGTCTCACAGAACAGAGGTTGATGTGCGCGAAAAGCGCAACAAGCGGCCCAAGTGCGCCCAATTTGGGCCCACTCCTTAGGTGCGGCCGAGGAGCAGCCTCCCTCGCCTTGCTCAGTCCTGCTCGCCTCGTGCTCCACTTCTAATCTAATGGAAGAATAAATTCTATCACCTCCTTGTCTCCGATTGGCCCTCCTCTTTACTCGCTGCCTGCTCTTCTCCTTCGCGCTCGCCAAGGAGCCAAATGTTGACAATTTGAATCTTTTCCATTCCATTCTCTTGCCTCTATTTTTGGGCCCTCAATTCTCTTTTTGGGCCCAAATTTCGGCGGATGAAAGATGGCCGCCCCAAAGTTGCTCGAGAGGCGGGCCCAATTTGATGCGCTTGATCATCGGGTTTGATCTTTTTCGCCGCGACCAATTGGGAGCGCGCGTCACTCTGGATTTGGGCCCACAGTCCAGAGCTAAGGGCTGAGAGTCCACAGCTAAGAGCCAAGAGAGCTCAGCCCCAAGAGCTAAGAGCTGGCAATTGGAATTGGAATTGGAACGGCGGAGGAGGAGCTCTGAAAGCGACAAAGCAGAGCAGAGCAGAGCCGCTCGTCATTGCGCCACACACGAGCCCGTCTCAAGTGGTCGTCAAACTGGAGTGACTTGGCCAATCGGGCTGTTTGCTTTTCCTTTTCCTTTTTCTTTTCCTTTAACTTTAACTTGGACTTGAGCTTAGACTGAGGCCCCTCTCAGACTGCGCCTCCTCCTCCTCCGCATTTTCTGTTTCCTCTGCGCGCGCTAGAGACTAGACGTGCACGTCAGTCTGGCCCAGTCTGCGGTTCTTCCTCAACGCCGACGCTTTCCGATTTCCGAGTCGCCTCCAAATGGCTCCCAATGCACCACTGCGGCCGCCTACAAGCAGCCCAAAGGAGCCCACTTACGCCAACGGTCAGCCTCCACTGGTCACTGCGAGGAGATAAATCTGCAACGATAAGGCGCAACATCTGAAATTGATGTCCCTCCTCCTTCGGCTGGCCCACAACAATGGGCCCTGGACGCACGCTACTCTCTAGCGCTTCTCTCTAGCGCTTCTCTGTTGCTTCTCCTGACCATTCGGCTCCCCCTCGAGGCTAATAAAGTCGCCCCAAGGAACAGCGAACCCATTTGGCTGTCGCTCGTTCTTGCTCGCCCACTGCCGCGTCTCTGCCTCGTCTCTGCAGCCTCTCGGACAGTCTCGCCGCGGCCGGCCTCAACTAGCAACTGCCAACGGAAACAGCCCCCGTCTGCAGGCGAGAAGCAGAGAGAAGGTTGGCCGCTCGCAGCTAACAAGCGTTTTACATTCTCCATTGTGGTTTTTCAAATTGATTTTTCCCCCAATCTTGCACCGAGTTCTATTTGTTTCTGCCAAACAAATAGGCCTCCTCCTCTCCCGCCGGCAGACAGTCTGCAGTGCCGAGTACGAGGACAGGCAGCTTCCAAGAGAGGGAGTAGCAATTGTGCTATTTGTTTTTTGGTCTCTCGCCCAGCAGCCAACTTGCTCGCTCGGTCGCGTTTTACGCCGCCGGCGTTCGCCTGTCACTCTGCATAAATCACATATCTTGCGCATTATACTCCTGAATAGCTTCTGCCCACTGGCCAAACTGGCCAAACTAGAACTAAAACTGGAACTGAGACTGAGACTGGCCGCGGGGACAAGGCTCGTCCCATGCAACTTGTTGCGCCTCTGAGCTCCCGTTTGGGGACAGTCTCTGGCAGGAGCCTCTTTGACATTGCACGCGGGCCCCAGTTCGCAGAAGCGGCAGAGCCAGTTGCTTACAAGCCGCAGACTGGGGCTTGCAGCAAGCAAGAGTGGAACCGAAAATGGAAATGGAAATGGGGATTTGGAGCGAACTTTCTGGCTTGTGCGAAGAAAAGACGCACGAGAGCGACTGGCTGCGGTTTGAGTTGGCCCGCATGTTTTGCCGCCGGCGAACCTTGGGGCGAATCTGCGAGCGTGTTGCAAGCAAGTCTTGCATTGCGAAAGTCTTGCATTGCGAAACCAGCGAATCTTCAGCTTCAGGCACGTTGCGCAGCCGAGCAGCGAATCTCTTGGACTTCACTGTGCGCAATCCAGCAAGTCTTGCATTGCGAAACCGGCGAATCTTCAGGCAAAAGTTGCTCAGCGAACAGCCAGCCAAGCAGACACTTGATGACTCGTAAATTCGATTCCCCTCCAAGTGGTGTGCAAATTCTCTCACTTTCCATCTCTCTTTCTCGCCCTCCACTTTGTGCTCCATTTCCATTTCCATTTCCATTTCCATTTTGTCCCAACGAGAAATGCGCCCTCCAGACTGGGGCCCTCAGAATGAAACTGGCCAGCCAGAGAGAAAGAGCCAAGAGTGGCCACCACTTCCACTGGATGCGTGCGAGTTGGCCCACTGCTGGCTGACCAGGCGCCTCGTTTGGTCAGCGAGCGCGCACTCAATTGGACTGGAAAGCCTTTGCCAGACCAGTGGGTCGGAGAGGCGCAACAGTTTGGCGCGAACAAATTGCTTGCGCAAAGCGAGCGCCCAAAATCGATCGCGATCGCCGCCGACACTGATCCTCAAGTGGCACTCAACGAGCAGCCATTTTGCCGGACAATTAAAGTGGGCTCCACGAGGCTGGAGAGTGGCCAGAGAGTGCCAGTGGGCCCATTCTCGGAACTTCCAAGGGAATGAGACCAGGCCAGACGAGATGCGATGAGATGAGCGGCAAGCGTTGAAGTGCACGCCGGTGGCTAGTCTTCGGTGGCCAGTCTTCGGCCGGCCAGATTTGGCCCCACTTCCAGTTGAGACTGGGTGGGATTTAAATTGGGCCCTCGAAGAATTTGAGCCCAGCGGCGAGCAATACTGAGGCCTAATACCAAGGCCCAATACTAAGGTCCAATATTGAGGTTCAATACCATTCAGCATTGGCCGGACTGTCCAAGGGCAACAATGGGGAAGCTTAATGCCGTCCGGTGACGATTATTATTATTTTTATTATTTAGGCTCCCTTTTTGGGGCTCGCGAGGGCGCCCAGTGGCGAAATGACAAAGTGGGGGCTCCGAGCGCGCGTTTAGCCTCGGCCAGGAGAGACTGTCGTCGGGGGGCAGACTGGCGGGGGGAAAGCAGGCGGCGAGGATGCACTCTTGGGCCTTTTGTGCTGCCGATTGGACGACGATTGTTGGCCCAACGTGCTCTCGTACGCTCGTCTCCATTGGGCCGCGCTTGGTCGAGTGAAAGTGGCCCCAAAGTGCCCAGCAGACTTGCGCGCACCAGAGCTCAGCCGCGGACCTTTTTTGGGCTTTTTCGGCCAGTCGGGCAGCACAAAAAACAGCGGCGGCCAGTTTTTGCTCGCCTCCGAGGCGGCTTTTTGCCGCCGTTGCGCGTCCTCGGCTCTAATCTGGCCGGCGCAATCTCGTGCATTCACTTTTTTTCTCCCACTGCCTGATTGTCAAGCAAAAACGCGCCCCTTCTTCTTGGGGCTCCTCTTCGGGGGCCCATTTGGCCAACGCTTGGGTGTCGCGCGGCGAAAAATGGAATGAAAGTGCATGCCTATGACAAACAACACCGGCCCACTGTTTACCTGTTGCTTGGGGGGCTGCCACTGCTTCCACTGCTGCTTGTCCTTTGCTCGGTTGGCTGTGGCTGGCCGCTCACTCGCCCCTTATTGTAAGTCGAGTTGTCCTTGCCCCTCGTGCACACAAAGAGGCCGGCGTGCAAGTTGCTCGGAGCGCTTTTAATGAAAATTGATGGATTCTAGCCAGTGCTGCTTCGGCCACCAATGGAACTCTGGGTAAGAGCGCGCGGCCGGCCAACCTCGGGCGACAGTTGCGTCACTTGGGGGCCACAGGCAGCAGTCCCCGCTGGCAGTTTGCGCCCGCATTGTGAGCGAGCTACTGTTCGTTTGCGAACACAACTTGGGCCTCGGTTGTGTTCGCCTGCAGAAAAAGGGGCACTTTGAAGGGGAGGCCAAGGAGGAGCAGGTCAGAGAGAGAGCGAGAGACAGGGAGCGAACGGTGCTCATTATTTTCTTCTGATCCATTGGTATCAGCTGGCCCTGTTCGTTCGTTCGTTCGCTCGTCGGTTGCTTCACTCTTGGGCCTGTTGGGCTGATTCGGCCGTGTTCGCCGGTTGCTTGGCTCTCGGTCGGTTCGCTGGTTTGTGCGAGCGGCAGGCGACGAATGTGGCAACACGCGGCCAGGCTAAGGGCCGACCAGGAGCCAAGGCCAGCCAGTGGGAAGCAGAGGGGCTGGAATCAGAGGAGAGCGGCTAGCAGGCCAGGAGAGAGAGAGCGGCCGGACGAGGTTGGGAAAGAGCAGGGCGAACTTGGCGCAAAGTTCGCCCGCTCCAAGTGACAGCGAATTCAGTAGTGCACATGCTCACAAAAGGCGGCTCCAGTTAAATTCGCTCGCCTCCTTCACCTCTGCCTGAGCGCAATTCTTCTCCCTTTTTTCACCTCCCCTTTGTTCTGCGCACGCTCTGCACGAGCTCTGGCCCCCAGAGCTCAGTATTACTGAACACCAGAGCTCAGTGCCAGCGAACACTAGTTGCCGTTTAGAGCTCACCAGTTGCCGCAAGCGAGCCCCAAAAGTTCGCTTGAAATCCGTTAAACGTGTCTCCTGCTTCTCTCCTCAGGCCAATGGCTGCCCCCTTTTGCCGCCTGTCGCCCGCTCTCTGCCCGCCGCTTTCCCATCCCGAGCGGTGCGAATCCTTTCAACCTCGCCTCTCCAGAGAAGCTTATCAAAACATGCCCATTTTCGCCTCTCCTCCTCTGCTTGCCCCTGTCTCTACCTCTTTCGGCGTGCCCCTCGCAGTTGCGTAACAAAATTAATGGAATCATCCGCTTTCGCCGCCTCATTTCGGGCCCAGCAACAAGCAGTCAACCAGCAACAAGCAGCCAACTCGCCCACTTTTCCCACTCCACTGGCTCCACTCAACTGCACACCACCAAACCAACCAGACCAAGCCGAGCAAGCCAACTCCTTGCCCACCACAAGCACCTTCTGTCCGTTTTGCTTTATTTTCCTTGGCAGCAAATTTGGCCTCCTCGCAAATTTCCCCCCTTTTCCAGCCATGCTAATTGAGACCATCTCTCCTCGCCCCTTCCCTTACCTCTCCACTCAACTCAACTCGAAGCATAAGTCCAAGTGCCCCAAACCACAAGTCCACGGCCCAATTTGCTACACTCTCGGCCAACTGCTGCCCGCAAGCCACACCGAAGCCGGCAAACTGGCACATTTTGATTGGACCAACAGGAAGTGCCAAAGCAACCCGACGACAGGCCCTCATCTGTTTGGACTAATTCCGTTTTATTAATGAATCCACGAGTAAGCTCTGCTCTCTGTTCGCCTCTTTTGGCCCCAAACAGAGCCCGTTTTGGCTCCATTTTGGGAGCGCCACTTCCGACAAGCTTAGATTAGCCTCGAAAAGGTCCCATAGAGGCGCGCACTTTTCAACACTAGCTCTAAGGAGCAGCCGAAGAGAGACGGCCCCAAACTGGCGCAGTGGAGCTCCTGTTTGGCGACCCTTAGGCAGACCTGTTTGCTGTCCAAGCAACAGGCAGAAAGTAGAGCGAGGAAATGGCGCATATTGCACGCCCGAGCACGATTTTTGTGCCTCTCGCGGCGCTCAGTGAATTATTATTATTACTCTTATTATTATTATTATCATTTCCACTCGCTCGGCGTGAGTCCAAGTGGGAGAGCCAAGCGACAATGGTTGGCGGCTGGTTCCATGTCGCAGGCTGACAGCAGCCCCAAAAGAGGCGAGCCAGAGAAAATTCTTCCACAAATCAACGGGAGACTCTTCCTGCCCGCTGGACACACACAACGCGGCTGACCAGTGGCCGAACAATGTGCCTTTCTTCTTCTTCTTCTTCTTCTTTGGCTTGGGGCAGGCGAAATGTTGGGCAAGAAAAATGGCCAAATCGGCGGGAGGAGATTCTCTTCGGGAGTTGAGCGAGGAAATTGACATTTCGCCATTCAGACGCTCCAAATTGGTCGCCAGAAACCGAAGGACACCAGTTTGGGGCGAGGGAAAAATGTGTCAGCATGAAGTGAAACAACTGACTCTCATTTTGCTGCCTCCTTCAGGCAACAGAAAAGCAGAAGAACAGAAAAACAGTCTCCAAATTTGGACTCGACCGAATTTGGCAAACAACTTTACGGCCCAGAAGCGCCGGTTGCGTTCGCCTAATTATGCTAATTTTCCTCCAACTTTCGGCTTTTCACATCTCTCCGCCGGGAAAGCTGCAAAGCGGCCAAGAAGCCTCGGCAAAATTTTGGCAAAATTCGCATACTATTTAGAGCGAAGAGTGTGGAAGGCAAAGTGAGAAACTACTTGTTGCTTTGGCCTTTGGCGGTGACTAAGGAGAAGTTTGCTTTATTTTCTATATAGTGAGTTACGCCGCTTTTCTGGGGCAAAGGTTTGGCGAAAATCCCTGACGCGGTTCGGCGCCCGCAGGAGCCCCACGACGAATGCCCAGACCAGAGGGACAATACCCGCACGCTCAACGGCGGCCCACAAATCCGCCCGCGCCGCCCGCCCCCTTCTTGATGCCGGCCGCCGCGCCCGCAGCCGCCGCCTTCTTGAACCCGGCGGCCCCCTTCGCCGCCGACTTGAAGCCCGCCGCCGCCTTGCCTCCAGCGGCAAATCCCTTCGCGCCGCCCGCAGCCTTCTTGCCGAACCCAGCCGCACCACCTGCAGCCGCAAAGCCCTTCTTTGCGGCGAAACCCTTCTTGGCCCCGCCCACTGCCCCGAAGGCGCCCGCTTTGCCGAACTTGAAGCCGCTGGCCGCGCCAAAGGTCTTCACCTTGGCCGAGGTGGTGGAGTAGCCGGCGCCGAACTTGGCGAACTTGCCCCCCTTTTTACCAAACTTCTTCGCAAATCCCGCAGCCGCCGCCCCACCCTTAGTGGCGGCTCCCTTCTTGAAGCCCGCAGCCCCGCCGGCAAATCCCTTGGCACCCCCCTTGGCTCCCTTGGCTGCTGCCTTGAAGCCGGCGGCTCCACCAGTGGCAGCCTTGAATCCGGCAGCGCCGGCCGCAGTCTTGCCCGCCTTGCCCAGCACGGCGCCGCCCGCTCCTGCGCCTCCCACGGCCGACTCGGCGCCCGCAAGACTCTCCTCCTCCTCGGGCCGCGTCGCCCCCGCCACTGGGCAGCTGGCTATTGCGGCCACCAGAACGCCGGCTGCCACAATGGCCGCCAACACGCACTTGCTGCTCGCCATTGGTCGCATCTTATACACTGTCTATGGCCTAACTCCTGTTCTCTAGCTGCTTGCCTCCTCTACTTGGACAACTTTTATAAAATTTCTGCTCTTCTTCCTCACTTGTTGAATGTCTTGTTTTTCTCAAACTTCGATTTGGGCTCCTCGCCGATCAGTTGCACTTCTTCTTTGCTCTCTAGCTCTTTTGTTCCAACTGCTGTTCCTTGGCGGGACGCTAATCGAGAAGTGAGTTAATTTTTTTTCCTTGCAGAGCCCTTTTATTTGCGCGACGCTTTGGCTTGGCCTAATGTGAGGGGATTGGATAAAATATTGAAAAAAAATATGGAAAACTATCTTTCCGCGGCCTCTTGATTGGTTGGCTGCAGCCGAACTGCTTCGGAGACTGTGGCTTTCCTTTTCTCTGTTTGTCCTGAGTAGTTGCACACTTCGTCACATCTCGTCGGTTTCTTCTTTTTTCAAGCGCAAAATGAAAAACCCAGCTCGAAAAATGATAGATATCATGCGCGCCCCCAATCTCAGACTGCTACCACACTGCTCACTACGGCCATTGTTGCGAGCTTAACAAATTTTCCAAATTTTCGGGGAAAGACAGTCCAGAATCTTGGTGGCGACATTCTTCCTCCTCTTAAGCTAATAGAAATGGTGCCAAGTGAGGCGCAAAACATTGGGCAAAAATATTGGACGTAAAAATGGCTCCAAATAGCACGTGCTTTCCCCCGTCGAATCGAATCGAATCGAATTTTGGCTGGCCTGGTGCTGACTGTGTTTGCGCGCAGGACAATGCTTGGCCAGCGAACAATTCGCTGACTCGGCCAACTCGTGTGCAGGTTTTCGGTGAGCCCCAGTGGAAAGCAGCACAGTCAATTGCAAACCTTCGGTGACACGCTCAGTAAACAAGTGGCCGAACTCGAGACAAGAGCTAAACAGAAATGGAAAACGAGCTGGACCTGGAAGTGGAAGTGGAAATGGGAATGGAGGTAGAGGTGCAATTAGGCGCCCATTCTGAGACTCTATTAATAAACAAGTAGGAAACTGGCAGGGGCATTTTGGAGCGCCACTTCCGTGGCCCAAGCAAAAGTGTAGTTGAACTGCACGACCTTGACTGTGTGTCCGGCAGAGACTGGAGCTGGCTGCATTCAAGCCCACTGCTGGCCTGGCTACTATGGAACGCCAACTCCGCCCAACACGGCATTCGACTGGAGGGAGTTGTTCTTTTGCTCCTTCTCCTCGAATTGACTTTCCCCTCTCTAAGGTCTGACTCAAAGACTCTCGGAAACAATGCAAAGAAACCGACAGACAGACAGCGAGTAAGTTAGCTGGAAGGAGCAAGGATAGCCAAAGGGGCCAATGGGCAAACAAGCAGCAAACAAGGAGAACGGCGAACAAGAAAGTTGATATATAAATGACAAATTTCCAGACTCAGTCGCAGTCCAGTAGCGAGGGCCTTTGCAAATGGGTGTCTTTTGTGCGCGTGGGCGACTCCGAGGGGCAAATGGACAAAGATAGAGGAAAAAATCAAATAAAAAACAACAACAAGAGAGCGAGAAACAAATTGACAAATCAACTGAGTCGTGCAAAATGAATTGGCTTCAAAGAATTCGCGCTCCTTTTCCATTCGTCCATTTCCACATTCTGGCCGCCAGTCTATTCCTTTGCATCTCCAGGCCCATTCTGCATTTGCCATTTCATTCTCGCTTCTCGTTAGCACCAAACTCACCTCGAGCCGCCACGAGAAAGGCCAGCAGTTTCTCTTCCAGGCACAATCAAGCAACTGGCTGCATTTATCTTTGCTGCCTCTTCGTCTGGTTCTAGATAAAGCACTTCTTTGGGGCGGCTTGTTCTCCTCCGAATCAAACTGTTGCTCCATTGGCTCTGAATGGCACGCGCCCAACAGGCCAGCCCAGAGAGCCAACGAGAACGAGCAGTCGACTCGAACAAACAAACAAACTCCAGTGAAACACTTCGCCATTGGGCTTGTGGCAAAAATGTTTCACCTATGAGTCGGGCATCCTTTATGCTAGAAACTCGCTGCTCTGCTCTAATTTAGGATTATGGTTAAATTATGCTAATGGACAAGCCCGTTGGACAGACCGGGGCACACAAACTCGCCGGAATCGTCAACAAACAACCAATGTCGGAATCTCAAGTGCCGACTTTTGGGCGCTGCTGTGCCACCAGGCAGCTCCTCTGGGTCGCCCCCAATCAAACAGCCGTTTGTCTCCGACAAATTGTCCCTTCCGTCAGGCCTTTCGCCGGCTGACCTCTGGGAGCTCGTTCCATTGTGGGCAGGTGAACCTTGGGACTGGCTGGGGCAGGGCTCCATTTCAGTTCCATTTCTAGTCGATTTCTAGGTTAGAGACTAGGCTCCTTGAGCAGTTTGCTTTTTCCTGCTTCGAACTGACGCCTGACGGGCTCAATGACCAGGTGAAGGCTCCGGCAAAACGCGCGTTATTCACCGACAAAAGAGCAGCATCGTTTAAAACGATCCACATCATTAGCCTTGGGTGTCGACAGCTAACTGCTCTGACACTCGAGTTTTGGCCGCTCACCAGCGGTGGTGATGTGAGAATCACAACTGAGAGCCCCAACTTTGCTCCACAAAAGCTCTCAAGGACTGCCTGACAGCAAGAGAGAGAGGGAAAAATATTGAAGAGCTTAATAGCGTAATACAAAAGCGTATGGACTTGAAAATTCAAAAGAAACCATAAATCACCGATCGGAGAATATTTCCTCACTTCGTCCATGCTCTAGTATCCATCTTTTTCCTCCTGACAACCAATCAGGTCGAACTAGAGCCAACTCGTGATTGCCATTTGCTCGCCAATCTGAGACCTGATCCTGAGAAATTGTCTCAGCTGACAGGCCAGCTCCGACGACGCCTTGCTCGCGTCCCTCAGCCGTCCGCCTGCCTGTCTCATTCACGACACGCGCCATTTTAACTGCCCTTTTCCGATCACAAATGTTCATTTTCGTCTTACTCCCTTCTACAAATATTCATCATCTTAACTAAATTGTCCCCCACTGTCTTCATTCTATTCCAATTCCTGCCAATCATCGCCTACAAAATGGATGAAGACTGGGGCGCTATCGCTGCTTCCTCCAAGATGCCTCCTTTCAGCTTGTTCAATAAGATCTCGCCAGAGGAGGCTGCCCAGAAAGAATCGTTCGTGGATATCATTGTCTACAACAGATGGTCCAAGGCTGAGAGAAGACTCTATCAAAAACTAAAGGCTACCTACATAGCCAAGAAGATCGAAAAGGAACAAATCAATTCAATCGAAGATATCACGGATTCCCTAAACCAGCTTGCCTTATTCAAGACAAACTCAGACAAAGACGATAAGCAAATCGACGATCTCATCAGTACGCTGGAGGGAATGAAGTTGAGACACAGTAATACAAAATAGACACACAATGGGGCAGAACAATAACTGAACTCACACTCCATGGAAACAGTTTTTAATTTTCCGTCAATAAATTCAACTTAGCCTCCTCCAAAACCTTATAGGTGCCTTCGGAGAGCAGCTTTTTGCTTGCCCGATAGTTGTAGTCTGCAAGAGAAGGTATCAGTTTGCAATACTCGTGATATCTCCTACATAAACGCCCGATTTCCTTGTTACCAATCATGTAGGGGAAAATCTTCGGGTTCACTCGAGCGTCGTCAAAACACTTCATAGCTTCGTCGTGAAGATCACGCGGAAACAGAGTCTTATAGTTGAATTCCAAATTGTGATTTCTATGATGGAACAAGTGTCTGTTGAACTTTTCGAACAACTTGAACGGTACATCACAAATGGGCTCTATTCGCGGTTCGAAGCGTACAACTCCCGTATTAACCCCGGCTGGCGGTGTAAAAGACATACCGGAGATCTTAAATTTATATTCAACATGGCAGTAATTTTGAGCCATAGCTGAGAGACGACCACGATCACTTGTGGCTACATGGGCGCAAATGCGTCTGGCAACCTCATCCTGGAAGGTGAGCAACATGGGAACGCGCCCATATTGCCAAAAACTGTTCCTTCTTGATATATGGTTGAGCCATTTGATCAATAAAGCTGTTGATACACTGAATGGCAAGTTTCCAATCAGCCTGATAGAAGGCACTGATTTGTCTTTCCATTCGCGACTGAAATCATAAACATAGGAGGGCAGCTCTTTTTCAAGCTTGTAGGAATTCGCTAAATCTCTAGGGTTCTCTCCGAAAACATTCTCAAAATCGTGATCCAAAGCATCGCCTAACAATATCTTCAACTGACCAGGATGGGTAGAATCAACCAATTGCTCTAATAAGGGTAGGAACCTTCTATCCTTCTCAACAGCTAACACCTCCAATGGGCTTTGCTCCAATATTGCACGTGTTAGATTACCAGGTCCGGGCCCTATCTCAACGACTCTGCAACCAGGGGTTATGCCTGCAGCTCTTACTAAACCTCTAACTAGTGTCTGACGAAGGAGAAAGTTTTGTGACAGATTCTTTTTTGCCCGAATTCCATAAGCAAGCAAAAGATCCTTGGTTCGGGGTAATGGTGGTAGTTTGGTTGGTTTGAGCTGGTACAATTCTCTCTCCACAACTTGAGGCGCATCTTCGCTTGCAAGCTCCGGGACTATCAATCTGGAGCTTTGTTTCACCACTCTGGCGACAGCTCTCATTCTAATGAAGTTTGGCAGGGCCTAAACCTTGAACATTCGGCGAAAATATGAAAGATCCTATTCCCCGTTACGTGCACATGGGCTTTCACGGATCACCTCGTGGCAAAATTTTAGAATCACGCACGCGGCTTTGTTGACTTGCCGAATGGCACAGCCTCATCAGGTTCAGAAGGGCAGCCAAGGATCCCACCATGGCTAGCTTGATTAGTCAAACTAGATCCTCTGGGATCTCTAAGTTCCTTATTCAAAGATTTTTCAGCACAGGTTTCCCACTGTCGACGCAGGAGAAAGATGGAAAGGATCGACAAGACAAAATCATTCGAAGAAAACTAACACCTAGGGAGATCTTCATTCGGGAATTTCCCGACTACTTCAGAGATGGTGAATTCGTGTCTCGAGTAGGGTATGTACAGTTTATAGATGAAGCCCTACAGAGGATGAAAGAACTAGGATTGGAACGGGATAGAGAAGCGTATAAAGAATTGTTCAAGATATTCCCTCCAGGTGCTTTTTTACCACTTGACAAGATATTCAATTCGAAACGGGAATTTTATCCTCAGCAACTGGCACTTACTAGAGTATTGCGCCAGATGGCCCTCAATGAGGTTCGAATCGACAAAGATTTCGCCGCGTTGGCAACTTCAGTTTTCTCAAAAGACAGTGAGATCTGGAATACAATTGCCCGAACAGCCTATTGGAACATGAAACTCCGTAATGTGGACAAATATCCTGTACCCGAAGAGTTACCCCAAGAAGCGCATAAGTTGGCCAGAATTGGCATCGAACGAATGCTCGACGACGAACTGAGCATAATCAGCACAAAAAATACATCATCCCTTCCAAATTCAGTGGATAAAACTTGGGTTGTCTATTCACAGAGTCCTACTCAACAAGCAATAATTGAAAAGCTAGACGACAAAACTATCCTTCACATTGAAGAAGGAGGGCTAACCTGGGTCGGCCGTGACGCATTATCGTATTATTTGTTGAAATATTATGTCGAACCCGCCGTAGTCGAGGAGAAAGCCAAAATACCGAAGGAAAACTTTAATATGAACATACTACAAATGAAGTTTTACGGCAAGCCGATCAGAGAGAAGTTGGCAGAGGCTGAGGAAAAGCACTATGCAGATAATGCTTATATCTTGAGCATTTGCATGACCGGTACGTCTAGTCAAGACTCGTTATCCTCATGGTTGAAATTTTTACAACAAAGAAATCCAAAATTGAACAAGCTAAACGTGATATTCAAGATGCCTCGTAAAGTACCAGAGATTGTTGAATATGGGCAGGATCCAGAGGAAGAGAATGGTGAGCCCCGCACTAAGGCTAGGAACGTGAATTGAGTGCAACCGATCAATTAGTCGATTGGTTGGTGATTTCCATTCATCGGAGGATTTTCATTAATCATCAAATTAGAAAACTAGTGTTCGAATAAAATCGGTAGCTTGTTGGATAATGTGGATCATGATCACAATCTACCACAATCGTTATGATGTTGTTTTATTGATTGAAGTTCGCTCTTGAGTGATAGGTTCTCTTTCTGTAGTTTCTGATTCAGTTCACTTAATCGATCAATTTTATCTCTCAATTCATCTAGCATTTGTTTCCTCTTTTGTCTGCACCTTTTTGCAGCAACTCTGTTCCTTTCTTTTGATCTGTTCTTTCTGGCTATCAATTCCTCATGAGTTACCAACTTTTTCTTCCTTCCACCGCGTGATTTTTTCTTAACGACAATCTCACCATTTTCATTGATAACAGTCTGCCTATCCGAGCTATCTACGTCCTGTTTCTTGTTTCCACCCTTCAGGTGAAGACTTCCGTTCAAGAGATAAAGGGCTCTTTTGTTTTCATCTTGGATAGTGGACTCGTGCGGGTTTGGATTCGGATTTGGTTCCACTTGATTGAGGTTGAGTTTATTCACTTTAGTCGATGTTTGTTTGCCTATAAGTGAGACAGATCTTTTCGTGCTTTTATTCTTCGATTCTCTTGGAACGGGAGGAGCAGTATTTCGAGAAGTAACCACTTTATCACCAGTATCTGTGGATGAATTGGTTGTCTTGCAATGGGGCTGCCTGCTGGGAGTGCTAGCAGACCTATCGCTAGGCGCTGACTCTATAGCGCCATCGAAGGGGGTGATCGGGCTCGGTGAGACGATACTAAGAGCGCCCGTTGCAGTGGTCAGCTCGCTTGTCTGGCAGATCACTCCACCGGATGCTATTCTATTCTCTTGACCATCTGGCTTAGCGAGTGTCTGCGGGGTGTGCCTAGGGTTTGGCGATATGCTCTTGTTCTGAACGCTGGAGGGCAGACAATTTGATTGTTGTTGGTGTTTTAAATACTCGTTTTGGTAATCGTTGGCCAGCGAGTTTCTTGTGATGCTAGCTCTGGAACTAGTTAGGGGCGTTTTGTTGCTTCTGGCGGTGGTGGAAGTTGTTGAGATGGAGCTCGTGGTTGGTGTTGGCCTTGTTTCCGTTGCACTACTTTGGGGCACTTGGCGTGTTCCAGTAGTCGGGCCATTGAGCAGGATGAAGCTTTGACATTGTTGCAAGTTTTGCGGATTAGGATTGCCATTGGAAAAGTGATAATTGTGGTTGTTGTTCTGGTGGGCGGCAACCAATTGCGGTTGCATGGGCGGGCAGGTGGTGAGCAGGACCTGAGGCTTCGTAGGCTGGACTGCGGGCGCGTATAGCAAGGGTCTCGCCCGTTGAGTCTCTGCCAGAATGAGCGCCGATCGTTGTTGTTGCTGTTGCTGGTGGTGGGGCTGTGGGATTAGTGGGTGATGATGAAGCTGGTGGCTCGGTTGGACGCCGGTTGCGTAATTTTGAACCGCCTGGTAGAGCACAGGAACGCCGGGGGTCTGCTGATTGACGCCCGAGTAGTGGGTGGTTGCGGCCGCCTGTTCGCCCATCTGGAGCACCATGTGGTTCAGGTTGCCCTGGGCTTGCAAGTCGGTGGCGCCCGAGGTTGTAGCCATAGAGCTGGAGATCTGCTGCTGAAAGCACTGTTGTTGCTGCTGAAAGTGTTGATAGTCTTGATAGTGTTGTTGCTGCTGTTGCTGTTGCTGCTGCTGTCGCGCTTGCTGTTGCTGTACATACTCGTTGGCCATCGACTGCTGGTAGGCACTTTGGGAGTCGGTCAAATTTTGGCTTGCGGCCTGATGGTTTGTGAGATCTTGGGCTAGCGTTTGGTGGGCCGAGTAGGCGCGATTATCTTGATTTGGGTGCGGATTTCGATTCTGATTCTGACTCTGATTTCCAGTTCCATTCTGGTCTTGGCTCTGGTTCGGAGCTTGGCTGGTTTGTTGCTGGTGTTCCGGCTCGCAGCGCTGTCTCGCTTGGGGCTGGCTGGTTTGCTGCTGTTGCTGTTGCTGTTGCTGCTGCAGGAAGGGGTTATACTGGCCAGACGCCGCCTGATTGCGCTGGCCGTTGGCGGCGACTGCTGCGGCGGCGAGCGGGTGCTGAGTGGGCGACAGGCTGAGACACAGCCAGGCCTCTTGCTCAGGACTGAGGCCCAGGATCGAGAGAGGCGACAGAATCATGGGCGACAGTGCGTTGGCCGCCTGGATATCGGCCAGACACAGTTGCTTGTGCTGTTGCTTGTTGCTGTCGGCCTGCTGTTGCTGATCGAAGGGTTGCCGAGCCTGGACCTCGGTGGAGCCGGCCACTTGTTGGCGCTTCATCTGGTGGTTGTTCTCGGAGGCGGCCGCTTGCTGGCCCTGTTCGGAGTCGGCCGGCGGCGGCTGCGTGCTCGAGCTAGCCGTCAGGCCCCAGAAGAAGGGGTTGATGTGGGTGGTGGCGGCCAGACGCTCGGCGCTGGCCGGACTGCAGCTGGGCAGCCCCGTGAACAGACTCACCTCGGGGCCGTGTCCGTTCGCCGATGAGGCCAGTTGCTCGGCCAGCGAGTCGATGAAGCGCCGCCCGTTCGTGCCCGCCGACGGTGTCTGGTTGCCGTTGGTCGCCTCTAGCAGCTGACTGTTTGTGGTGGTGGTGCTGTTGTTGTTGTTGCCACTGTTGGACCGCAGTGATGCCTCCTCGACGGTGTCGAAGCGGCGCACCTCTCCTCTGGCCGGCTCGCAGGCCACTATGTTTGGGGTGCTCAGAGAGGCCGTCTTCTGGCTTGCGGGCAGGATAAGGTTCAACTTTTGCGCCGACTCCAGCCGCTTCCACGACAAGGAGGAGCCGCTTCCACTGGTGCGCCTGCCTGTCCGGCCAGTGTCCACATGGGACCCGTTCGAGGAGCAACTCTCCTCGGCCACCGAGAAGCTCTGTGGTCCATTGGTGCCAACGAGGACCTGTTGCCTTTGTTGAGTTTGTTGCTGTTGGGCCTGCGCCTGCGGCTGGCTCACAGAACTGGCCGGTGACGTCTTACTGCAACTAGTGTCAAACTTTTTCGACTGATCTTGCTGCTGGTAACCAGCCAATGTGGTTGCCATCATCGCTTTCACAATTGCTGCCGGCCCAGTACGCGCGACTCACAAGATCTAGGCGAGCAGAAAAAGAAACAAGCCTCAGTCTTGCTCCCTGTTTGTTTACTCTCCTTCCTTCACTCTCTGTTTCTTTCTCTCTCTCTCTCTCTCTGTTTCAGTTTTGCCCGGCCTTGAATGGGAGGCAGTAATTGTGGTAGGTGAAAAAATCGCCTATGAGTGCAACTAAATTCGAGTTATGAGATTGAAGTTTGAGCCCGCATGTCAGCTAGATGTAGTTGTGAACAGGACCACTTGTTGCTTCGCTACAACTCTCTCACTCGCTCTCTCTCTGTGCTTTCTAATTGGAGCTCGACTTTTTGATGATTACAAGCGATAGCAAGCCTATTGGATTGTTCAATGCTCTGTTCGTTCCACTGCTTTGGCCAACAGTTTTATTTTCGGACATTTTCAGACTAACTGCCTCGTGGACTCCCATTGAACAAGCGACGAGACAAACAAATAAGATGGCACAATGAACGCTCCGTCGCCCATTTTTCCTTTTGCCCTTTTTATTTGCTCTCAACACCATGAGCCAGCGTCCAGATGTGATCAATATCGATTATCGTCCACTGATAAGCGAGATGGATTTGATTTTGGCCTATTGCAACGATGGTGACGGTAACTAGTAATTAGGATGGCTCTTGATCATGGTTGCGGCTTCTGCTTCGGTTGCGCATGTTGAGTGTTGCAGTTGGAATTCAAGGCTCGCCTTCGATCATGATTGTTCTGCTGCTTTGTCTCTCTCTCTCTCTCTCTCTCTCTTTTCCTCCCTCAGTTCACAGTGGCCATACGAGCCAGCGCCAATCGATGACTGTCACACGATCCGCCGCTCCAAAGCCAGTGCCTTGTGGCAACTGTGAACACAATTTCGAACAGCTTTCCAAATGTCTCTCGCCGGCAATCTTACTTCACACTTGGCCCATTAAGTAGCGTTGATTGGGCCCAAATTACATTGTGTGCATTATTCGTGCAATGCTAGCCTCAAGGTGCTCACAGTTCCACCGAAGTCGCCCTCTCGCCTCTGCTCTCCCCTTTGCGGCCGCGGCCAATTGCGAGCCCCCTTTCCACCTGGTGGCCGAGGGAGGAAAAGAGCCGCCCGACTAGTGCAAACAAAGGGCCCACGCACGAGAGCCCCAATGGTCTCGGGCGGAGTCTGGAGGGCGGTGGAAGTTGGAAGTTGGGGAGAAAAGTTTGGGCCGCCGGAGAGAATGACTAGCGAGAGAAGCTCTCCAGGAGCCCTTCGGGGTGGCACCGTTGGCGTGGATCCTCTGAATCATTTCCCCCCAGTCCCAGTGGCTTGATGGAGTGTTATCCTCCGCCTGCGTCTCAACGCCCTCTCATTACTTTCCTCCATCTCCACCTCCACCTCTCTGTGGCTTGTCGGGCTGGCTATGCGCAAGACGCATGAAGCAAATGGTTTAAGAGCGCCCACGACGCAGCCAGAGGCAGTGTAAAAACAGCCAACAAACTGAAACGAGCCACACAATCAACAGTTGTAGCAAACGATCTCGTGCTCGGCCTCGGGAGGCACATACAAAACTTCTCCTACAGCTAAGTTTGTTTTGTCCCTACGGCCAAATTGAACTTCAACTTGAAGCAACAAGGACACAAATGAAAGCACCATAGCTTCTACTCCCGTTGGCGCTGGCGCTGGCGCTGCCCCTGCCGCTGCCTCTGCCTCTGCTGCTGCTGCTGCTGCTGCTGCTAATATATTGCGAGCATTTTGCGGAGGCGTCTTCCACGCTCGTAGTCTCCGGGACCTCTGAACATGGCGCGAGATTAATGAGTCAGTAAGATGACGAAGAAAGCCTGCGACCAACTAACTCGTTCGCATCCAATAACCCTTCTCGTATGCTGTTATGCCACACATGCGCCACTCGAGTGCACTTTCTTCAAGAAGCTTCCACGAGAGCCCCCTAATGCCAACCGTTGGTGGCGGCTGGCGTTCGTTTCGAAGCGTACTTGCAATTATGCGTGTGGCCGCAGTCTAGAGAAGGTAGGCCACATTTCTGGACCTCATCCTAGCCGCTCCACAATCTGTTCCGAGCATCGCCAGACTCGTCAAGGGGCGCCCTCTCTGGAATTGCGTCAAGTGTGTCGCGCCTCAATTGCAGAGCACCGGCCAACTTGGTATGCACGATCAACTCGCAAGACTCGCCAGAATTTTCAGCCCGATTATGCGATTATTTCGAACCCGCCTTTCGTGTGGTCCCTTTCACCACGTTGCAGCGGGAACCTTGCAAATCGACTCATGATCTTGAAACAACGGTCCGATGCGTCGAGCAGAGGGCAAACAGGCGTCATCATGGGAATATCATGATCACTTCATGATTCAGTGATTTAGATTTTGACAAGTGAGCCTCAGTCTTGCCGCCTTCTTCCCTGCAGCTATCCATTCGATCAGCAGGCTCTAAGCTCTGTCATGTAAGCTCTCTCATCAAGCAACTGGTGATCTCATGGCAACAATTGGCCTCGTACGAGTGCCAGATTCTCGCAAACCCCATCCATTGCACGATCATCATCACTCTCTCGGCCCACTGATGCCCACCCATCTTGTCACCCAAATACACACAACCGGCCGCTCCAATGGTACACGAACGCTCAGCTTGGCCTCACGCAAGACCCTCATGCTCATCATAGCTCGCATAGAGATTCCATACCATGCAGATACTGCATCCCACTACCTAGGCATCATGTATACTGATGCTCGTTCTAGTACTGACAGAGCTGTGAACTTGCTCTCAGACTTGTACAAGCACACAAACTAGCCATTACACTGGTGAACACCGGTCTGAGAAGCAGAGTGGCCCCTCCAATGACCAGTCGACATGAGGTCTCCAGGTGCCATTGAAGCTGTGTTTAGCGACTTTTTGTCTATTTACCTCGCTGTATCAAGTATCAGTGACAATATGTGACTCGTGTGTGAATTTTTCGTCGCTGGCTACACTAGAAGTGGTCGAAGCTACGATGTGATATTTGCGCAAGCTAGCTCACTTGGCCCCAGGTGTGAAAAAAGTGCACCTCGTGCGGCGGAGCAACCTTTTGTCATTGATATATGCAACTTTGGCCACATATACACTGTAGCAAGACTAATTGATTCCAACATTCGTTGAATTTCTGGCTAGTCCAGAGAGAGCACCAGATTGGCCGGAGTGGGAAAGAGAGCCCCCGCTCGAGGGCCAAGGGAGAGGACTGAGAACATATTTCACACTACACACAGTGTACACACACTATCGTGCATCATTGGTCGAAAGTTCCTGCCTCTGGCATCACTGATCCATCACCTAGGGGCCCCTTTAGCTAATTATGTGTATGAATTTTGAATGTGTGCTTCTAGTTGTGTGAGGTAAAAACGTTTACGCATAGTGGTTGTACAACTGGTAGACTATGGTGTGATGATTGTATTTTTTTCCATTCAGCTCGCATTCGTGCACCAGGGGCCCCAGAGCGTTTGATCATTTTGCTCTCTTGTGGGTGTATTATTGATTCAAGAGGCACAAATAGGCTAACAATCAGTAGTGCTACTATATTGTCATAAGTGTGCAAAGTTTCATTGAGCTCGCATGACTGGCTAGCTCGCAGTGCGAGCTGACCATGTTTGAGCAAATTGTCAACAAGAGTCCCAGAATCATAATAGCCCTATTCAATGTGAGATCGATTTGGGATACAAATACTCATGCTAGGCCACTGAATTTTCTACACAAGCTACAATAGTGTATACATAAGCTGCTGACAGAACACACAGCCTGATTATGGCTCTGCTTGCTCCACCACAGGCCCCACTGGCTATTGAGGCCCCGCAGTCTGGGGCCCACAAGGGTCAAGATTGCAGCCTTTGCAAGGCGGTGCTCTTTAGCTTGGTATTGGTGGCTTAGTTGTCACAATTTGCATTCTCTACCACATGTCAATTGTCGATTCTGGTATAATTTAGAAAAATGATAAATATCTCTCCAGTTCCACAATGGAACATGTTAGCGGGCTAATGTTTTGCATGCAACAATCTAAACGTCTACAAAAAGCATAACAAATTGCAAAAGCACAATACAACCTCTACTTTCTCTATAATGGAGCCCAACTTTCAAACTTTAAGCCCCACTAGGGGCCGGGCAAAATGCGTTATGATGTAGCGCACTGCATACTCGTATAGTGTATGTATTTTGCAACATGTTGATATGGTTATTTTTTGCCTAGATCAATTGGTTGCGAAGATATTGATGCTTGATTATTAAGGTGTCAAAATCGTCTCAGAATTCGGAAAGAGATCGCTCTGCGGATTCAATGGCAGAATAGCGCACGATGGCAACAGTGCGCTAGCCCGCAAGAGCGGGCCCGTGCACGCCAGGAAGGGTCCAATTTCTGGCTCTTCTGAGGTTTCTAGCCTCATAAAAAGGTTTACAGCCTGCTCCTGGCATGCATCTGATACAGACTACTCATCTGGTCACAACAACCAGCCTCCTTGCCGCGAAGCGAGGCACTGTAGGAGGCTCCGATTCGTGCAACAAGCGTCCAATGCACGACCCTGCTTGCTAGCCTACTGGTCCAGGCAAAGATGCCACACTTCAGAGTAGCCCCTAGAACTGTTTCAGGCTGGCGTCTGATACGCAATACAGGCTCATCTGGCCACAACAACCAGCCTCCTTACCGCAAAGTGCGGCACTGTAGGAGACTCCGATTCGTGCAACAAGCGTCCAATGCACGACACCCGCCCTCATCAGGGCTACCATATGGCAGCCGTCCTGCCGCCTCCTTCTTTGTAGCCATCCATCCAATTAGCAGCCTCTAAGCTCTGCCCTATCTGTCCGATCGAGCAACAGGTGGGCTGATGGCAACAATACGCCTCGCAAGAGTGATAGATCCTCGCGTCCCCATCGATTTACGATCAGCACCCCTTCGGAGTCCACTGATGTCTACACATATTCTCACCCCAGGTACACACAAGCACCCACTCCTATGGCACACAAACGCTCGCTATTGCCTCACTCATGATCCTAGTAATGAGCTCATGCTCATCATAGCTCACAGAGAGATTCCACACATTGCAGATGCTGCATCCCACTACCTAGGCATCATGTTTACTAGTGGTCGTTCTAGTGGTGACAGAGATGTGAAATTTCTCTCAGACTTGCACAAGCTTACAAACTAGCCATCCTACTGGTGAACACTGGTCTCAGAAGGAAACTGGCCCCGCCAATGAGCAGTCGACATGAGGTCTCTAGAAGCCATTGAGGCTGTGTTTAGCGACTGTTTGTCTATTTATCATGCTGTATCAAGTATTAGTGACAACATATGACTCGTGTGTGAATTTCCTGTTGCTGGCTACACTAGAACTGGTCAAAGCTATCAAATCATATATCTGCGGCTGGGTTTTGTCAGCGGCGAGTGACCAAAAAGTTTTGATAGTCCAGTGGAGCAGCCTTTAGTGATACAGATGTGCAAATTTCGCCACATATGCACTGTAATATGACCGATTTATTGCAGTGCTAGTTGAATCTCTAGCGACTCTACCAAGAGCATTAGATTGGCTGGAGTGAAAGAGAGAGCTCTCATTTGATGGCCAAGCGGGTTCTATGAGAGCATTTGTCACCCTGCACGCAGTATACATAGACTATTGTACATCATTGGCCAAAACTTGCTGCCTCTGGCATCACTGGTTCATCATCCAGGGGCCCCTTCAGCTAATTATGCGTACGAATTGTGAAAGTATGCTCCCAGTTGTGTGAGGTGAAAATGTTTGCGCAGACTAGTTGTCCAACTGGTTTGTTCAGCGTATCATCGGACTGGAGGCTATAGATCAGGCGGAATGAGCTGGGATTTCGTGATACGCAGCAGCGTAATCGAAAAGTTATGTAAGCGATCTTAGAGAGCGAGAGTAGGTGCTAGGGATGAATTTAGGCACCGTTCATGCCGTTGATTACAATAGCCTTGTTCGCTTTCACTCCGATCTATCTTTACAATCAATGTAACGAAAATCATGTATTTCGACCCGTTGGAATAGTCGAATTGAGGACCAGCAGACCAATCTGATTGCGAGCGGATTCTCGAAATGTGTCGCCGTGACACAAAAAACCCAACCCGATTGTTTGATCTCTGCTTCATAAGCTATTCGAATTTGAATAACTCAAATTAAGAAAGAACTCTATTAGAGCTGCCAAGTTTAGGCGAATTTACGAAAATCTCTCATGAAAAATCTGTCTCGTTCTTCTTCATGTTTTAATTGATATTTCAGATACATGATAATTGGGACTCTTCCAATCGGAGATTACGTCACCTGGAGAGTCGGCTTATGTTTATAGGGTTATTTAGTTCGGAGGAGAATTTGATTACAGTTACAACCATCATCGCTTGCAAGCCAATTCTAGAGAGGGTCGGAATTGTGATGTGCCAATCGACCCTACTGACGATGGTGTTTGTGATGAGTTCGTTAAAGTCACAGTTGTAGATGTTGTTGCAGTTGATGATGATGATGATGATGAAGCAGAAGTTGACGTATTGTTCGATTTAACCATCCACATTTGAAAGTCAATTCCTCTATTTATTGGAATATGTTTTTTTGGACAACTCCTACCCAATCTGCAGACAGTAGTGCGCCAACCATAACACTCGCCGTTATCCTCTTTCGGCAAATATGTTGGACGATAATTAGCTTTCAATTGGGTGTCGTTGCGGTCGAAATGTAGCTTGAGTGGTTGATCTTGATTTAGGGTCAAATCAGGCAATAATAGTCCATATAAGTCATCAATAGCTGCACGTGGAGATTCGGTGTTATCGTATTTGATAAACGCGACCGGCGATCTTATGAGACGGTGAGCCTTAACAGGCTCTCCGTACTTGGAGAATATTTTTTCTAGCTGTTCCTTGGTTAAATCAGGCGACAGGTTTCCAACATAGAGGCCCATAAATCCAAGTAGATTAGTCGCTCGCCCGTGAGGTGGTACGGTTCTTACGGTGCTAGTTGATTTAGCAACAATCGAGCTATAAGACGTCGGTGGTTTAGTCCTCGATTTTGTGGATGCGGTCAAATCGAAAGATGGTGCTGCTGTCACTGTTGATGGCGATGAGAATAGCTGCTTGGAAGATTGCTGTTGGTCAACGATTTTCGGCGTAAATTGTAAATGATTATTGGGCTGATGTTCAACCATTTTTGGCGATGATTGTGGTTGTTGGCTAGGCTGTTGTTCAACAATTTCGGGCGATAGATGTAATGGCTTGTATTGATAAGCATGATTATCTCTGTGAGCTTGTTGCTCAAATAAAGTGGGAGATAATCTCATTGGGTGGTGCTGTTCTTGTTCAACGATTTTCGGCGATATCTGCAATTGTTCCAATTGCTGTTGTTGTTGGGCTAGAAGTAGTGCGGTTGCTGGTAGTGGATCGTGTAGTTGTAAGGGTGATTGAGTTAGCAGCTTGTGTGTATCATCGAAGTGATTCAGATGGTTTGGAGGTTCATCCAGATGATGTAGGTGATGATGTTGGGCATGGTGCAAGTTGGGCTGATACTGATCGAGTAGGGTCCTTTGCTGCTGCTGCTGCTGTTGCTGCTGCTGTAAAATAGACATGGCCGCCGCTATAGCGGCCAATTGCTCTTGGTTAAACATGAATGGCAAGGATGTCGGCTAGATAATGGGCCTCTATCAACAAAAATAAGGAATGAAAAATTTTAGAATAGATAATATCCAAGCTCTGTAAACAAATATATTTTGAGGAAACATTCGCAATTTCATGTGCACGCAGTAGAAGCAGGGTAGGTCTAGTGCGGCCGAGCAGGCGGTGGCGTGTTAGGTGCCATAGCAAGCCACAAAAGAAATTCACCAATGCGCCACTGCATGCCGATGACTCACAGCGGAGGGAAATGTTTCGCAAAAAATGGGTTGATATATGGATGGAGATATTCCTCAGCCACCTCATCATTGAAACCTATCATGAGCACACAAAACTACGTTGCACCCCCTGCCACACCTTCGGTTCCAGTCGACGATAATCGCAAACCGAAACACCTATCACAGTGGACCAATGCAGATGTGATAAAATGGCTCCGAAGACATTGTGAGCACTCCTATGAACAATATGGTGATTTGTTCCTGAAGCATGAGATAACTGGACGATCTTTATGTCGCATCACAGATAACATGCTCGAAAGGATGGGCATCGGTCTGCAAGATCATCGGGACGAACTCCGTAGGATAATTATGAAACTCAAGCTGAAGTCTGACATGGTCAAACTAAAGGATCTCGAACGAACATAAACAGTGATAACTGACGAAGAAGAAGAAGGAGAAACTCTGAGGGCTGTGAATGTGAGAAACCAAGCTGGGCAAAAAACATGGTCACACGACCCATTTATTGAGGAAGGAAATGGGTCAACGGGCGAGAGATGGGGACCACAGTTCGAAAGCATCACTCTTTGGTCGGACACACACACGTAAATACCTGGTTAGGCTTTGAGGAGTATGAAAAAATAGACGCGCATCCGCGCCCTTTATTCAATGCTACTGTTCTTTCCCGGATTAAATAAACGTAACCTCTTGGGGGCATTGACCAACACATTCGGTTGATGTTCTTTCTCTGCTGTTGGGTTTTCGTCGTTATTAGTTGGTGATTTGCCACTTTCGTTCATTGGTTGATCCTCCGATAGAATGAGGAACGACTGAGACGAGTTGGATCGTGGTGTCGGAGGACGTGAATTGTCCACCGTTAAATTTGTGCATTCGGAGGGTCTTGAATCAGTTGGACTAGAGCACCGGTTGACGAGACTCATCATGGAAGTGGCTACACTTGGACGCTTGAATAGTTCCTCTTCAGCAAGCGTTCTTCTCTCTTTGTGCTCTCTTCGCCAGTTCTCGAGGGCCCTCTGTAAGCGTCTCACATGTAACGGTTTCTTGTGCATCCCAACCAATTCCATGATCTCCATGAATTCATCCTCATCAGCCTCATTCAGTTGGCGCAGATCGTCGCCTCCAAAATGGAGAAAGGTGGCAAAGTATGGAAGCAAGTTGGCTCTCTCGAGAAGCTTGTATAGTTCCAGCTCGGAACTGTTGGCTGGAATGGGCACATGATTGGCTTGGTACATCGGATGCAAGCCTTCGGGACGATACGCGAGGCCCCTGCCCATTGGTGGTGGATAATCTCTGAATTGCGGAATAGGATTGCTGTTGCATGAGAAGAAGTGAGGCTGGAGGTGATGGTGGTGGTTTGGCTGTTGATGTGGCTGCATAGTGGCGTTGGGCAGCGAGTGTTGCTGAACTGGGATGGGTGAAAGTGGCACGTCGGATTGTATGTGATTGCGTTGCTGCTGCATCAGTGGATTGCTGAAGCCCGAATGATTGGGATAGTTGCCCTCAATCATAGCAGCCATCAGTAGTTGTTCTACGCCACTGTAAGGCTTCTGAGTATTTGGGTGAACACGGAGGTCGGCCCAAGGACCAGGATAGGCTTGTGGAAGCTGGGGCTCGTCGGTGCTCCAGGCTCTGTGAGGTTCGAATCTTGGTTGGCGTTGGTGTTGCTGTTGCATGGCCGTCGCTTGCTGCTGGTAGAGCACTTGTTGATACCTTTTATCATAAAACATGTTGCAATCTGAATGGTAAGAAGTGGTTTTCGATCTTGACTGAATTTAAACTTAAATCTTCAAGGTTGATTGACCCAACGAGATTGAAATGGTCAGGGGGAGAGAATGATAGGAGTTGAATTTGATTTGGTCTCGTTCTAAAAGTATCTGGGTGATGTGTTAAAATATCGAAACGAAGAGACAGAACTGGAACGCGCGAATGTGGGTAAATCCCTCCTGTGTTGTGCTGACAAAGCGTAGAAACAGGCGATATAGCCTAGGGGGCGGAGTTTGGGACTGATACGCGCAAGCGCACACAAGTTCGCGCGACGCTCGCCACGCGCCTGGCCTCAGACGATGGCGCCCGGCCGCACGAGGCTCGCTCGGCCCGCCAGCCCCATGGCTCAACATCAAGTGCCACCGGCGAGACTGTTGGCTGGACCCATGTTGATTGTTGACTCTCTGGCGCCGAAAGTTATTAGCATTATGTCTGTGCAAACAAATGAGATCCTGGATCATCGCTGTTTTGCGCCTCCAATTGTCCTACGAGTTTTCGCATGTCTTCAACCGAGTTGACGTGCACTGTAGAGTTGAACTCCTGTTGACCAGAGCCGTGACTGATCAATCTTTTCGAGCGAAACTTATCATTAGGAATAAGTTGTAGCTGTGTAGGGCGTTCTAGGAGGAGTTTCATGGAATGCTTCAGTTCCAGGGAGCTGGAGAATAGGCTGACACGTGCCAGAATGTATAATCCCAAACGTGCTCTCGACATGGCCACAACTAAGCGCCTCATGTCGCGCAAGTGGCCCACAGTTCGAGTGCGCACCAGCGACAAAAGGATGTAGTCATTTTGCTGGCCCTGGAATTTGTCCACTGTCGTAATCTTGCTCGGGGGCCCGTAGAGCCTGTTGCTATAACACTCGCGTTCAAAGAGTTCCCTGAGCAACTGTTTTTGGCCGTTGTAAGTTGTCAAAACACTTATCCTCTCTGCTGGATAACCAATCAACCTCATGTACTTGTACAAAGCTAACAAGTATTCTGCTTCCCCGCGATTCTGATAGAAATAGGGCCTGGGAGCTGACTCTCCGGAGCCATTATAGTCCCCAACGTTGATGAGCTGGTACTCGTGCACAAAGCCCGCGTTTGCCTCATCAAAGTGTGCATCCTGCCTAACGAGCGGCAAATCCGAGAGATTCTTGTAGCGCCAACGATATAGGTCACAAATGGAAGATCGAGCACGACCTTGGGCGTCCAGCTCAGTGTGAGGCACTCCCAATCGGATAAATCTAGCGAACAGAGATTGTTCCATGTTGCTGAACTTCTGAAAGGCTGTGTTCTGAATGATTGGCGGCAATTGATTGTGGTCACCGATCATGATCCAACGCTTCAAACGGTTGAGCCCATTCTCTGGGTTCTGCAAAAGGAGAGGAATTGTGGTTTCTATCTCTAGAATCTGGGCTGTCTCCTCCATGAGAATATTGTCATACTGGAAACTCAACTCCACCAGCTCCTTGCGTCTGAGGCCCGCGTGTGTGCAGGTCATTGCGATAATCTTTGCCTCGCGAATCAACAAATACTGACTCCTGTCCGAAGAGTTTTGGAATATTTCGAACGGTCTAAATTCGTGAAGTTGTTGGAAAATCTGCTCTATGTGTCTGAAACAACCTTTGGCTACCTCTATGTTTTCCTCAATTGTGCTCCCCTTGAAAAGGGGTTGCGGCGCATCGGAGAAGAATTTGTTGAATGGAAATTTCTCAACTATTTCATCAGAAGTCACAGTATCGGGACTCTTGATCAGGTCCTGATAATTAGCCCAACGAGGTTCTATGTGATAGGAGAAGAAGTATTCGGCAGACTGGCAACTCAAACCCTGGCCTGGGTCTAGGTCTAGACTTCTGGCAAGCTTATTTGCCAGAATCAGGAGCTCCAAGCGCCTTGCAAGCACATGCTTAACACGTCCCCGCCTGCTGAAATCTTTCCCCGTATCCAGATCCTCCTCTCCGTGTCCCATGCGCAACAAATGGTGCTCATGCACCTCCAACTCGGTCATCTTGGAGAATATCTGATTTAGAGCCTGATTTGAGTGTGTAACAATCAGAGTTCGTTCCTGAGGATTCGAATGGTATAGATTGATGAGAATTTGCACAGCGACATCGGTTTTTCCAGTTCCGGGCGGGCCCACAACCATAGTCAATCCTCTCTGCATGCCACTGGTTATTGCTTCAACTTGCGCTGGTGTGAATCGTATTGTATTTCTTTTGACTTCCCTTGAGACATACGGTCCTTGTTGAGGCCTATCGTATGGTTTCACGATCAATTCGCGAGCTGCCTCATCGAATTTCACCTCGAAGGGACCCTCGACTCGATCTTCTTTGCTGTCCAATACCAGTTTGTAATCTGGTTTCAATATGGAGAACGTCTCTTTGAGATGCTCATAGTCTAGGAAAGTGTCGTGGTAGTCCAGCTTGAGAGGCCCGTCTTTTGCAGAGCGTAGCTTTTTAGGATTTGCCTCACTCGGATCACCGAAACCAATGATAAGGCTACGCAACCATTCAGGAACCACGAATTTGGTATTTATCAAATCGCGGATTGTCTCCAGTACGCCTCTGAAGTTATTCTTCTCCGGTTTTCTTCTCACCATCAGATGAAACTTGTCATAGACTATCTGTTTGTGCTCAATTAAGGAATCCTGGTCCATTTGATATTGATTACAATCCAGAAAGATTGAATATCTCCTAATATTATCGTCAAATTTGAGCTCTTCTTGATTTTCATCAATCAACTTTCCCTCACCATCGAGCAGTCCTTCGATCTCGCATCCGCGAACAAATTTTACCAAATTCTTCTCCGCAAAACTACCCTCAGGCCAGCCTAGAGGATCTCTCTCATTTGGCTTTCTAAACGACACCAGAAAGCAAGTGTCGTGTCTCCTCAGTTGCTCCCATTCTCGTTTCCAATCTGGACGGACGTAGTCCATATTCAAGACTACCTCCGCCCGTACTTTCGATGGACACCTCTCGCCAAGCTTAGGCTTGCCCACCTCTTTAACCGAAAAGTGCTTGATTATTAGTGCCATCCGCTGCTTGGGACCCGTAACAAATGTTCCATCCTCAGTCCAACGGCATTTAGACCTCAGGATGCCATCCTCTATGTCTTGCCTGATGTCGTATGTTGATTCATTCTTGAATAGCATGAAATTTCTCAACAAATAATCACTCATCGTCAGATACTGTAGATTTAACTTGGGCAATGCTAGTGGGTACTCGTAGTTGTAGTATTGATCTGGCACCAGATTTGTGTCCCATATCACAGATTCGTTGGGGAAAAGAGGGATAGAGTTGATTCTCTTCATGTAAGAGTCGTATCGTTTATACTCGCTTATGAATATGGACGCCATCAAGGAGGGATTGTTGCGATCGCTATCGGAGAAGCTTTTCTCGTCAACCAATCGTAACGAGATCAGAAACTTGAACAACTCTTCTTTACTGTCAAAACTAGTCACGATGTTATACAAAGCTTTGGGGTCATCAAGAGCCTTGACTGGTTTGATTGCATATTTCTTCAGATTCTCATACTTGGACCAGATAACCTTCTGAAGAGCTAGGATTTCACTCTCATGCCTCTTCATGAGTTCAACATCGGTCAATGGGTCACCAGTCATGAGATCAATTTCGTATCGGGAGTATAACAGTAACAACTCCACCAGTTGATTGAATAACTGTCCATCAGCGCTCTTGTGCCGGACTAGTTTTGATAGCTGACATCTAACAACAAAATGAGTGTCTTTTAGTATTGCATGGAAGAATCGACGCAATGGAAGCTGAGACTCAATATCTATAATGAACTCGATAAATCTTTGGCAGTAAAGTGCTTTCTCTCGATGGATGTTCTCGGTCTCATTGTCTGTCAGCTCTTGAACGGCACCTTCACCAGATACGTCATCTTGTGATTCCATCGACTTATCGATTTTATCCTCGACCGTGGCATCTAATATCTCGAGAAATTGTTGCACATAGGAGTACATGAACCTTCTCTCAAAGGAGCGCTCTTTGAGGAGTTCAGGGCTCATTTTAGCATCCTGCTCCTTGAGCTTCGACCAGGCCAATCTAATACGATTTGACAACCTCGACAGCTCTGATTCACGTGCAGTTTCTGACAAATTGGTCCATATAGATAACGGTAAGTATCTCTTGATTTGCTCATGGACATAATCAACCTCAATACTATTGAACGCATAATTGAAGAATGTCAATAATTGATATCTATCGTTATCGGTGATGCCAAACTCATGCGAATCCGATAGCGCTAACCTAATGAGCCCCTTAAAAAAGATGCCAAACAAGTGCTTCTGAGGTCTAATATACTCCCAAGCGTCGATTTTCTCATGGAAAGATTTGTTTGCTCTGGTTATGATCTTGATCGAATGTGACTTGAGGCGACTCTTGAATGTGCCTTGTGCATTATCAGCTATTTCTTTAAATGTCACTCCGTGAAACCACTGCAGATCTGCTTCAGATGGCCAGGCGAGATCGTCGATAGGAGTCTTCATCTTCTCAAGAGTTTTAACTACTTAAAACTACCTGTGAAAAAGTTGTAATATATAAAGATGAGGAACAACTCTCGTGAGAAAGCAGTTTGTTGTCATTGTTTGCACGTGGAGAAGCCGCGCCGAGCGGAGAGTGAAGTCGCTGTGGCAGTCGCTCACTACTGCTCCTTGCTAGGCGCGAACGGGCAGTCCCTTGACTCTGAATGCGAGATGCAACTGTGCTTGGTATCGAGAATGGTGATCGATGGTTGATCTTGCCTTCAGATATGAGCCGAATACCGTAATACACCTACAATGTATCTGCGGCTGCCAGGCCCGACCCTTGAGGGAGTGTGCCTACCAGCTGCACATTGTTCTTAAGACAGACGAAGCGACTCGGAGAACTACCGGCAACTGACTGGAGGCTGGATAGGCATCAGAGCGTATGATTGGCGCCGCAAACCTACCCCCATTGTTGGACACTCTCAAAATCATCCTTTAGCTGTGAGCTTAACGGAGGCGATAACTCGTAATCCTATGAAGTAAGGGGTAATTCACTTAATTACAGGTACACTAGTAGTGTAGACTATTTCGGGGCACATACGCCACTGTCTACATCCCGAGAGAAGAGGTCTGTCAGGTCTGTGGAAGGGGGGAGTGTACTTTTCTCCTCCGCAAAAGGGACTCTTACTCTTTCGCGGCCGCATGTGCATTTGTGCTCCTTAGTAATTGCATATGAAGCTGCAATTCGATTTACTCCTAATGCAGGTCCCTATGCATGCTACTGGCTTCCTCCTGTGTCACGAAATCACCATAGAAGCGCCTGCACGAGACTGGAGGCTTAATTTTGAGATCAATAGGATCTTACATAAAGATACATCTGAGGCTCCATATCGACATTCAATGACATTAGCTCGAATGTATGCGCGCAGAAGTGGAGCTATAGACCGCCATGGAAAGACTGAATGGATAAAGTGAATGTTTGTCCGCTGCGCGTATCTGGCAAGGCGCCTCACACGATGGCCGCCACCAGAAGCAGGTAGCCTTTGGCCGTGGCAGTCCAACGTCAACAATGGCGAAACAGACACAAGTCTTGGCCAGCTAGCGCGTGTTGGCGAAGCCTCGCAATGACCGCATCAAGTTGGTGCAGTGAGGGTGTGCGCTCTTTCTAGTTCCGCTGCATTATTGGGGCCTCGTTTTGTTCGAGCGCTAGCAAGATGATTGCTAGATAAACAAGTTATAAGGAAGCAGCAGGGGATGTGAAAAAAAGTGAGTCCGAACAAACTTGTGAATTACTTGAGTGCTATTGAGCTGACCACTCTCCTGGAGGTATCAAGTTAAACGAGCCGTGCGGCGGAAGAATGAAATTCCCATCTCCAACAATTTTCACTCTCAAGGGACACAAGAAAAAATGACCCCGCTACCTGACGAAGGAGTCCATTATGTTAACAAAATTTCCTCGAGCCGAAAAATTGGGCGGCAAATTTAGCACTTGAAGAGGAGTTCACTTTTTCCGAAGCAAAGTGATCATATGACCACAATGGAGCGTTACAATCCATTTGCGAGCGACCTGGCCGACAGTCCAACAGGATCCACTCCAAAGAAACTCCTTGAGGAGAACCCACTAGGATCTAAGAGGCTTGAGGAGTGGGAAGTAGTCCCAACGACAACTGCAGCGGATGAAACCAAACAAGGTCTATCAAGTCAATACTCTACAAGCTTCCCCGACCCACTGGAGGTCGCCTACAACAAAAAGCATTCACCTGAGTCCACCAACTCATTGCAGAGAGCTTCTGGAAAACGTGACCAGCACAAGGCGAGGGCCAAGCAGCTGTCTGACCTAACGAAAGGAGGCACGGGGGGCCAGAGGTCGTATAGTGTATCCTTCTTGAATCGGAACACCTACGGAGCTTATGCTGACGACGACGAGGACAATGAAGATGAGGACCGAGACGAACGGCAGTCTTCGGATAATACGCGCAGTTTGGACCGGAGTCAAAATTCAACCCAAGCAACCGAAGACTTGGCCCGCAATGGGAGCCGATCTAATCTGGCCTCAAGCACCTCGGCCTCGTTCCGAGAATCGCGAGGCCGAAGTGGTGGCCGCTTCACCTCCTTTCTGCACCGGGCAACCTCAGTTACTTCTAGCTCGGTGACCGAGCGCGTCACTGAGGCAGTTGGAAGTGTCCGGAGTGCCATGGATTCCATATCGACACAATTCCAACAAGCAGTGCCCCTCAACGAACGCCTCGTCTCCATGGGAAGTTTGTCCGGCTCGACAGGCTCGCTGGGCGGCGGGAGCCCCTCGACAAATGTCGCCCCAGGAGGAGGCTCATTGAACGTTGCGGGACTGCCCAGCCAGCAGCAACAGCAGCAATCTTCCCTGACAGGAAACTTGATTACGTCAAGTCATCAGCAGAAGCCCCTGATTAGCCGACAGCGTGTTGTTTTGTTCCTAGACTCAACTGGTACCCCTGGGCCCGGTTGCGACTGGGGCCAACAGTTTGCCCAGTATCTGCGCCAGTCCAGCAGCGCAGCCCCATTGACGGCCAACTCGTCTACCTCGTCGTTCACTTCTTTTTTCTCAGCACAATTTATCTCAAACGGTCCGATGTCCAGTTCGCCCCAATCAGTCGGCAGCCTGGCAGGTGGGGATCTGATTGAGCAGGCAAGCATCAACGACGTCAGTGTACTGGCCAACCAGTCGAGCTCAACGGTTGCCGTCAGCCTTCGATCTGGGCCACAAACAGAGACCGGCTCATCGTTGGCTGCATTTCTCCAAAGCTCCACCACCATCAGTCCGGGTCAGGCCCAGCAACAGCAATATTCAAGGATAATCAGGCCCGAGTATGTTGTCATCAGAGAGCACGCTAGACGCGCGGACCAGCTTGAGCACCTGCATGGGTTTGTCAAGGCGCTGGAGTATTGCAATGTGCCCATGTTTGAGCCTTACGACGTTTGGCACACCTTCCAAGACAGACAATTGGTGTTCGCAAAGTTATTGAAAGTCAAGAATAGATTGGGTAAAGAGCGATTTTCATTGATTCAGCAAGTTTATTGTCAAACTAGTCAAGATCTACTGAATTTTGTAAATAATTCTTCGAACCAACAATTGCAATCACAGAGCAGTGCTAACTTACCACAGATGCCATACTTGGTTAGGACCGGAAAGTTTGGTGGCAAAATGAGATTCGATAATTTGCAAATGCTTCGTGGTTTTGCCAGCATAATGGCAACCAACGTCAATCTCAGCTGCACTATAGAGCAATTTTTGAATGTAAAATGTGATTTTATAGTTCAAAAATTGGGCGGCAATCTGAAATTGTTCAGGAGAAGAATGCCGGCGGCCATCAATCATGAGCATCAATCATCGCCTGGTGCTTATGATGAGGAGAGCGGCTCAACTTCGTCAACTTTCATGCCACAGCTGCAACGTCAAACTGCTACTCGACAAACCTCCTTGGGCAGCGGGATGCTGTCGTCGCTAATCTCGACAGCTGGCCAACAAGTGTCCAGACGTAGCTCGCAACCGCACCAGCCTCAAAGCCCGGGGAATCAATACGAAAGGGTCACCAACATCGAGGTGAACTCGAGGTATCGCGAATGGATGATGGCAATCAGCGAAGAGTTTGAGCACAAGCTTGAGGCCTTTTCCTTGCGCATTATTGTAGCATCTAATGATCGCGAATACATTGTTGGGCTACGTAACTGTTCCATGGATTTTCTCGGCAGCTCGGAGAATGAGCTTGAGGATAGGCAAAATTTTGTGGGCCTCGTATTGGACAGGATGAACAAGATATTGCCCAAGGACAGCCAAGTGAGCAACTACTCATCATCCGCCAGGATGAACGAGTCAGGAAACCAACAAATGCACAAACAAATGGCCGAAGAGGAGAAACAGCGACAACAATTCGGCATTCGATACCAAGAACAGTCTGGCGATCGAGGAGTGTTGAGGAAATGCCAACAAGATGACCTCTCACTGAATGATGCGAGCCGGCTAGATGGTAGCACTAAAGGCGACACAATTCAAAGCACCATTGATCAGTCAAACAAGCGCAGCAACTCGATGGCCGCCGACCACCAAAGTGATCCTCAGTGGAGCTCGTCCATTCCAAGCGCCACAACGACCGCGTCCCGAACTCAATCCAAGACAATCATCCCTGATAAAGCAAATTCAGACGATACCACCGATTTGGAAAGCCAACGACAATCGTTGATGGCAGCCAAAGAGCAGGGGGCCCGAAATCAGCGACCTGAGGACTCGCAAACCAGTTCAGATTATCAGCGCCAATCGTCCATGAGTCAGTCGCTCTACAATCAAACGTCTTCGGCATTGATGTCGTTGCAGAGACAATCTTTGACTTTATTCAAGAGATACGAATCATCTGGAGGATCTGCTTCAAGCGATCCGATTTCTAACACCAGGCCTCTGAGCTCCTTTTCTGGCCCCACTGATCCCAAGTCCAGCGGTCCTCTTGGCGACATTCGTACCACAGGATCGGTTTCCTCTGTTAGCTCGGCGACAAGCACTCCGCCCTCGTTGAAAACAGTAAGTGGTATGCCTCTTGATACAGGCCTTGGTGCTAAACAGCGCCCAAGTGGTGCTGGCATGAAATCCCAGTCGATGGACTATTCATCGGTGGACTCGGCTGGTTCGCCCAAAGTTTGGCATCGTGATCCGAATGAGAGGAACATGGCCACGGCACCACCACCTAGACCCCCGCCGCCACAAGAACCTTCTTTTATTTCCCAGAGCTCTCCCAGGGGAGCCCCTCACCAAGCGGCAGAAACTGGTAAATTTTCATTCAAAAGCCAATCGCATTCCCCTCACTCACTGCAGTCAATAAGGACGAGCACAGACAATGGTCTAGGGACCTCGGGCACCTCGCTAACATCCATAGCAGGCTCGAGCGTCAGTCTGCAAGAACAGCCCCATTCAGCGGGACCAGTTAGAGCAAGACCAAATCAAACGGTTTATAGACAAAATAGTGCCGCCTCCGCATTTGAGCCATTCGACAATGGACCCCTCCCTGAGAGGAAACAACCGAAGAGTGACCCCAATCAAGATAGTGCCAGCAAAGTGTTCGATTCTGCCTCTATCATGAGCTCAGATTCAAACGACACGACCGGCGGTGCTGACTCAGCCGCCAGTGGGGCTGAAGATACAATGAATAACTTAAAGAAGACATTCGCAAGCATCTTGAGCAAGTGACACCATTGTAACTCTTAATTTGTAATAGTGAACCAAGCGTACTTCGACAGCTGTTCAAGCTGTCGAAGTACGATCTCGCCGTTGGAAGTGTTCAATCGTCGTATAGTCGGAATACCCAAGTTTAAGTTTGCAAAACCAGCTGATTGATACAAGTTTTTGATACTCATGTACCCTGTTGACGATTTATTTATCCAACCCAAACTCCCAGCACCATACATCTATAATATTGTCTCTTTATTTGTTGATCCCATTTAGAGGTATGTTGAGTTAATAAACCGACTTTCTGGGCTGATTGCGCCTTAGCCTTTGGACTTATTGGCATCTTCGCAGCATATAGCGATGAGAGAGCAGTTTCGAGTGATTGGTTTCATTGCTAGCTATCAAAACTGGTCCGGCACAAGAGCGCTGATGGATAGTTATTCAATCAACTGGTGAAGTTGTTACTGTTCCATATTCATAAGTGAGTATAAACGATACGACTCTTACATGAAGAGAATCAACTCTATCCCTCTTTTCCCCAACGAATCTGTGATATGGGACACAAATCTAGTGCCAGATCAATACTACAACTACGAGTACCCACTAGCATTGCCCAAGTTAAATCTACAGTATCTGACGATGAGTGATTATTTGTTGAGAAATTTCATGCTATTCAAAAATGAATCAACATACGA